>Ga0114951_10002946_pt1 | contig 18447 bp, 12 predicted proteins | sample AM7aDNAmetaG_FD_88677 | JGI IMG/M metagenome (GOLD analysis project Ga0114951, IMG submission 88677) | Freshwater microbial communities from Finland to study Microbial Dark Matter (Phase II) - AM7a DNA metaG | ecosystem: Environmental > Aquatic > Freshwater > Lake | place: Finland: Lake Alinen...
AAGTCGGTCACATTCAGTTTTAATGCTTCGGTTTCCGTTATAGAAACGCTGTTCCTTACCGCCTCCTCCGCCCAAACTGCATTTCTGCCTCTTTTTTCCGCCAGAGACCTTATAAAAGCCGCCGCGTCATTTGTTATCTTTTCGGAAACCTTACCGCCGTTTATGTAAATAGGATGAGCCGCACCGAGATTGGTCCCGGCGGCCATCGCCGCATAGTCCGAAGCCAAAGCAATAAACAAGCCGGCAGAAGCCGCGCGCGCCCCTCTAGGATAAACCTGGGTTACCACCGGAACTTTTGAAGCAAGTATTTTTTGAACCACCTTTCGCATGGAAAGCTGCAGCCCGCCGGGCGTGTCCAGCTGAATAATTACAAGCTCCGCCTGCTTTGCTTCCGCGCGGGTAATTTCTTTTTCCAGATAAGCGGCCGAGACGGGATTGATGACCCCTTTAAACTTGATTATAAATATTTCGCCGGCTGTGACCAGAGAAACCAACAGAAACAATAAGGCAACTGTCTTAAGTATTTTTAGCATGGTTCTTCAACTCCTTCATTCCTAAAAAGACCAGATTAGGTTCATATTCATTTATTTCTTTTATATGCCTGACAAGGACTGCGCCCCATCCGCCCGTACCTACGACGAAGATACCGCCGCGTGTCGTTTTTTTTATCATTCTCACCAGGCCTCCTATCATCTCTATATTCCCGAAGAAGAGGCCCGAAGCGATACATTCCTCCGTGCTTTGTCCTATTATTTTCTTGACGGGTTTCAAAGGAATTTTCGGCAGCTTTGATGTTTTCTCAAAAAGATAAGCAGCAAACAAACCGGCGCCCGGGACAATTATTCCGCCTTTAAACTCACTCCGTTTGGAAATAAAATTTAAAGTAGTCGCTGTACCAAAATCAACAACAAGGCAGGCCCGGCCATATTTTTTTTGGGCGCCCAGACAGGTCAACAGACGGTCGACACCAACTCTGTCCTTATTTTTATAAAGGTTAATAACCGGCACATCTTTATTTTTAATTTCCAAAACCCGGCCCGGATATTTTCTTTTGAGAAGCCCGGTTATTTCCGGAACAACAGAGGCCAGAACAATTTTTTCAACCGCCGCACCGTTGAAGTTTATTTCCTTTACGGCAGCAGGTTCCGCCGGCCACCTGCCCGCTAAAACAAAGTTTTCTCCTCTAAAATACCCTGCTGTAATCGTCGAATTCCCGATGTTCATGTATATTAAATTTTTCTTCATATTTTTTTCCTTTTAGTCCCTGCGTACTTGTTTTTGCCACCCTGTTAGAAGTTCAGATGGTCAGATGTACAGAGGTGCAGCAAAAGCAAGGCAGATGATCAGATGCACGGATGTTCGGATGGTCAGCAAAAGAAACAAATCGGATGTTCCTCCTTTCTTGCCGCCCTTCCGTTCCTCCGTTCTTGCTGCTCTTCTCCGCCAAGTTTGCTTGGCGAGATCTCGTCCGCCTAAAGGCGAGACGGACGTCCCTCCGCCCTTCCTCCCCTCTATTTACGTCACATCTCCCGAATAGACCTTTTTCAATTCCCCGGAATCAAGCCGGACCACCAGCCCGCCATCTTTGTTTATATCCACGGCAAAACCTTCATATTCTTCCGCCAGTCCTTTTATCCTGACCCGCTTATTTAAAGTTACGGATCTTTTCTTCCATTCCGCAATAAAAGAAGAAAAACCATCTCTCTTATAAAGCTCATATTTTTCTTCAAGCTGCCCCAGTACTTCTTTAAGCAGCCCCAGCCGCGAAATCTCCCGGCCGGCGGCAAGAGACAAAGAGGTGGCGCTATCTTTTATTTCAGCGGGAAAAGCAGCCTTTGACATGTTTACATTAATGCCGATACCCAGCGCCATGTGTCGAACCAGATCAGGCCCGGCGTTTATTTCCGTAAGAATACCGCATACTTTTTTCCCGTCAAGAAAAATATCATTCGGCCATTTTAAACCTGCCTCAAGCCCCGTAAAGTTATGTAAAGCCTGCACCAGCGCCAGGCCTGCTACAAATGTCAGATCTGTCGCCTGTCTGGGGGCTATCCGGGGACGAAGAATAACGGAAAACCAGAGCCCCGCGCCCGCCGGAGAAAGCCATTTCCGGTTTAAGCGGCCTTTACCAGAATTTTGTTTTTCAGCAATTACAACCGCGCCCTCCTCCGTATTAGTTCCGGCAAGCTTCATTGCGGTTTCATTTGTAGAGCCTATTTCATCATAGCAATAAAGTTCTTTCCCCAGGTATTTTGTCAATAAACCTTCCCGTATTTCAGCCGCCAGCAGCCGGTCCGGTGAACCGGTCAGGCGGTAACCGAGACGGGTACTACTGCCTATGCTATAACCCTGCTTTACCAGCGCGTGGACATGTTTCCAGACGGCCGTTCGGGTTACCAGCAATTTACGGCTTAAGGCTTCTCCGGAAACATATCCGGATTTTTCCGCCCGGAGAAAAATAAGAATCTTCTCCGCGGTACCAGGTACTTTTCTTTTATTCATACCGGAATCGGGCCGTGTTTCTCTTCGTATTTTTTTACATTTTCCGTCAGGGCCATTAAAAATCTTTTCGTGTGCGTCGGAGAGGATATTACCCGGGTCCCGACTTTGTTCTTCGGCTGCTGCGGGAAAACAAATACAAAATCCATGACAAACTCCGTCTCACTGTGCGAAACCACGACAAAATTAGAGTAAACCCCGCGGCTGACCGCCTCGTCTATTTCTATACTTATTTGTTTCCCGTCATCATTATTTTGCATCCCTTTCCCCCTTTTTCAAACGCTATTTCAATCTGCAGTGCCGGTTTTTTCCTCTTCCACTTTGCCGTAAACTCTTTTGAGAGAAGCCTTATAATAATAATGTGTAAGTATCTCCTGATAACTCTTCCCGACTGCCGCCATTTTTGTCGCCCCTGCCTGGCACAGCCCTACGCCGTGCCCCCAGCCGCAGCCAAAGACCAGATTCTTCTCTACTTTATAAAAAGAACTCCGGAGCCCGTTGAGCGCCTGGCGGGTCTTGTCCAGGGTAAATTTCTTATCCCCGGTTTGCACTTCTCTCACATAGCCGTTTAAGTCCCGCCTGAGAATTTTTAAACTCTTCACTTCATCGGGTTCCGCTATTCTAAACCACCTGAAAACTTTATCTTCGGCGCAATAGGCAACCGGTGCCAGTTTGATCCAGCGGTCCAGATTTTCCGGAGTAAGCGGCCAGTCTCTATAGCATGCCTTCTGTTTGGCTTCCTCGTAATCCCCGATGCCGATGAGCCCGGGATTTTTCGCACCACCCCATACTTCCTCGACATTACAGGTCCGGCCGCCGCAGGTTGCGAAATAGAAAGCAGAGAGACAGCCTTTTTCGCCGGAAATTATCTCGCCCCGGGTAAGATCAACGGCTTTGGTCGTACTTTGCAGTTCGGTCGAAATCCCGGTATAGGCCTGGCAGTGCACATCGGCGCAAAGATGGAAGTCAGTACTGCCTTTGTTGTCCTCTATCCTTTTATAAATATAGCTCCGGGCTATTACCGCCTGAGCTTTAAGGGCTTCAATATTAGCTGCACCTATTTCCGAGGGGACGACGCTGTAAAGATACTCTTCCAGATTTACTTCATTGATTAGATGAAAGCCCCGGTCCTCCGTCTCAACTCTCAAGACGCCGCGGTAACTCCGGTCTTTGTTATTGGCCCAAAAAGAGCCCTTATCCACCGTGACATCAAATATTGTAAAAGACGCGTTTTTCAGTTCAGGCACAAAGTAAAGGGAAGTAGTTCTTTTTATACGGATAGCAACCGGTTTACCGGTTTTTCCGAGAATATTTATGTTTACACCTTCCCGCCAGATCTTCAAATCCTCCTCAGGCTCGGCTTCCTTAACGACCCGGCTGTCGTAATAGACATTGTACTTCCCGGCGCATTTAAACCTTACTTTTTCCGCGTCGTTAACTATAAGAATTTTCAAAACAGGAATATCTTTATCTTCTTTAATATAATTTACTTTAGGAGCTTTCGTTTCCTTCCGTGTTTTTTCCTTGGTGTCTTCACCCTTCTTTATGTATTCGGCCGCCTTGCCGCTGTACTCTTTAACCTTTTCGGCTACCTGCCGGTTTTCCGGTTCGATAAATGAGACTTTCTTATAATTATCGAAGGCCTGGGCGTATTGTTTTAATTTTTCATATATTCCGGCCATTCTCAAATAGGCTTTATAAAAACTATTATCGTAGCCTACCGCGTTTTTATAGGCTCCCAGCGCCTTCTCGTCTTCTCCTGCCCCACTGTAGTATTCTCCGAGCAGAAAATGCGCCTGGCTGAAGCGGATATCGTATTCAATAACTTTATTAAAATATTCCGCGGCTTTCTGGTTCTTCTTTTTATCAAAATAGACAAGACCGAGGCCGAAAGTCGCGAAGGTCCGTATCTTCAGAGCGTCCGGGTCTTTTTTCTTAAGTAGTGTTATGACCTCAAGGACATTTTCAAGCTCTTTTCTGGCACCTTCCAGGTCTCCGGTAAAATACCGGCAGTACCCGAGGTTCATCCGCCTGAAAGGCTCGTTTTTCTTTTGAAGAGCGGCTTCATAATAATTTATAGCATCAGAATAATAACCGTTATCCCTGTAGACCGTAGCCATATTAGCCATAACTTCTTCTGAGTCATTTTCCGTTAAAATCCGAGTGTACTTCTCGAGGCTCCCGCCGAAATTACCGCTATAATAATCAAGCGTAGCCTCTTTCATGGTTTTTTTAAAACTTAGACCGGCGGGCTCCGCACCTGTTTTCGGCTTGATGGCGGGTTTTCCCGCACTTTCGGCTACAGGCGAAAGCTCAGCCATTACTCCGGGGGTTGTGGGTTTTAAGACAGTTCCACAGGCGGCAAGAAAAAGTATACCAGCCATTATTGCGGCTTGCATGATTGATTTCTTCATGGACTCTACTTTTTGAGGCTGAATTTGAAAGTTATGACACCGTCCTGGTCTATCTGGTTAGCCGAAAGCGGAATGGAATCAAACTTCCATTTATTTAAACAATCTGTGACCGCATGATCCAACTCTTTATAGCCGCAAGTTCTGAGGACTATTATATTTTTAACATCGCCTTTGGGATCCACCTTCAACTGCACCTTCACTTCCCCTTCATAACCCTTTTGTCTGGCCCATTCGGGATACTGTGCAGTGGCTCTATACCTGATGCCCCGCGTTTGCAGAGGCCCTTCAATATCCGGATTACCGTCCGGACTCCCGGGCGCGAAATTGTCCTCGCCTATGCCGCCCCCGTTTACCGGGCCTTCCAGCAACCCGGCGGAGTTTCTCACCGTGGCAGGATCTATGCCGATAGGATTTTCTTTTCTTATCTTTACGATATCTTCGTTTGACCGGGGGACAACTTTGACTGTCTTAACAGTATCTTTTACCGTTTTAACGGTCTTGACTGTATCTTCAGCAGGTTTAGCAAGTAAGGGAATTTTAACAGTTTTTTTGACACCCGGAGTAACAACCGCCTTGCCTTTTTGTCCGAGACCCTTGCCATAGGGCATCTCCGCTAAGAAGGTCACTTCGGTCAGATAGACAGTTTTACCCGCTGTTGCTTTTATTCTCATCGCGGAAAAGAGCAGCAACAACAGAACATGGATTAATATTGAAATAATAACGGTGTATTTCAAGTCCCCGTTTTTTTGCATTATTTCCCTTCCGATTTTTCCGCTGCGATAGCCAGTTTTAGCGCCCCTGCCTTCTTGGCAATATCCAGAGCCCGTACAACCTGGCCGTGCATTACGGTCTTATCTGCATTTAAAATGACTGTTTTATCTTTTTCGTGTTTTAAATACTGTTCCAGTGCCGCCTGCAGTCCTTCAAAGCCCGTTTCCCGGTCATTGAGGTAAACCTTATTTTCCTGCGTAAGTGAGATGGTAATATTTCTTTGGGGTGTTGAATCCGCGGTAGTAGCCGCCGGCAATTTAACATTGATACCGCCGGCCAGAATCATCGGCGTCGTAACCATAAATATTATCAAAAGAACAAGCGCCACATCGGTCAGCGGGGTAATATTTATCTCGGAAATTATTTTATCTTCTACTTTATATCTGCGCATAGCAAACCTCTAATTTGTTTGTTCCTCAAGGGAACTGATTATTTACAGTTTAACGGCTACTTTTTTACAAGCTCAATAATTTCCGCCGCGCTGTCTTCAAAAGTTACCAGCAGCCTTTTAATCTGTCTCGTGAAAGCATTATAAAAAATAACCGAACCAATGGCAACTATGAGTCCTGCTATGGTGTTAATGAGTGCCTCCGCGATACCGCCGGCAACCACCGAAGGGCCGACTGCGGATTCTATGGACATGGATTTGAAAGCGTGCATGATACCGATGACCGTCCCGACCAGTCCGATATATAAGGCAATATTGCCGATGGTGCCGATAATACCAAGATATTTTTCCAAGCCGACCATTTCTTTATCGACGGCGCGCAGCGCTATTTCCGAGAGCTCTTCGCTGCTCTTCTTATGAGAGAAGAGAATGGCCTTATATACATTATTCAACGGGCAGGGAACACTGAAGAAAAGGAACTTAACCCTGAAATTATCGCAATAGGTGATAGCCTCGGAAATTTTCGCCGACATAACCAGGTTCCTTACCTTAGTTTTCACTTCTTCAAGAAGCTTCGCGCGCACTCCGTAAAAGGTTTTAAGCCTTTCTAAAAATACGGCCAAAGAGATGATAGAACAAAGTATCAGAATGAAAACTACAATCCCGCCTTTTTCGAGAAGGCTTAAAAATGACATATTTTCAAACATCTTGTTCCTCCTTTAGATAGCTTCCGGCATCGAATGTATTAACATTATAAGACGATTTCAAATGTAAGTCAATATACAATAATTTACCCATATAAAGAAAATATTTGACAAATTTTAAAATTTCGAGAGAACAAAACTAACTCCGCAAACCATTTTGCGTTAGGGTACTCCGGCAATTGATTAATTGGTCTTTAAAATTTTAACTTTCGAAGCTACCCGGTCACCCTTGCTGTCTTTTTCATAGGTCACTTCCACCATCAGATCCTTTTTAAGGTCTTTTAGAAGTTCTTTTTTTACCGTGAAAGTAAGTTTCGGATTATTTTCCGCTCTCTCGATAGTGAAGGTATTTTTAACGATATCAAGAGCAGTAATTTTCCCTGTTTTAGTCAATGAATTTGCCGGGGATTTCTCTTTGTCACTTTCTTTAACGGGGGCTTTCTTCTCTTCGGCAGGCGTGGCGGCAGCGTTGCCTTCAATTTTCACTTCCGACGCAACTCTCTTTCCCTGCGCATCTTTTGAGTAGGCAACATCGACAATCTGGCCGGACTTCAATTTATTCAATATATCTTTTGCCGCCAGGAAGGTAAATGTGGAACTATCGGAAGTCCGTTCTATAGTGAAGGATTTACTGTCAATAAAGGTAATTTTTCCAGACTTGTTTTCAGCAAAGACACTGCCCGCAAATACAAAAACTCCGGCCAAACAAAACACCCAACTCAGCAACTTCAGACTTTTATTCATCTTATCCTCCCCGGATATATTGTTAAAATATCTTATTCTTTTTCATAAGCTTTTTTATATAACTTGTCTCTTCCCGGTCATAGGGCTGCCCATTTTTCCGGAATATTTCATGATGCCAGAGCGCCGGCTCCGGTGACCCAGGGAGCGTGCCCCAGGGAAATTTTGTCTGTGTTTTACCGTCAACCAGGCCCCAGTTGAGACAACCTACTTTATTTTTTTTAAATATTTCCAGGGAGGGCTTAAAAAAACTGCCGTGCCCCCGGGCCATATACTCGGTACAGATAAGCGGCCGGCCCAAACCTTCAAGGTCCTTTATCCATTCTAAAAGACTTGCCGGATTTTGATAGTTGTGAAAAGTAATTATATCCGAAGCATTCAACTGCAAGGAATTAAGCGCCTTGAAATCAGCCCAGACCCCGACAGTAAGCGGCTGAAGAGGAGCGGCTTCATTAGCCCACTCAAAAGTTTTTTCAAGAAGCGGCAGGGATTTTCCGCGCTGACCGGTGTTCCCGGGCTCATTATACAGGTCCCAGATAAGCACGCGTTCGTCTTTCCCGAAAGTTTTTAGCAGGCCTTTAACATATTCTTCCAGCCGGTCCCAGGCCGAAGTATTGTTTGTCACCGCATTCCCCGGACTCTGCACCCAGCCATGATTATGAACTTCTCCGGCTCTGCCTTTCTGCTTTCCAAGCTTTGGAGAAGTACCCCAGCAATCATCAAAGAGCACAAAAACCGTCTTAATCTTATTTTTTTCCGCAAGAGTAAGATACCTGTCTATATTTTTTTTAAAATCTTCTCTTTTATGCGTCCAGAGCAGATCATGCAAATAGACGCGAACGGTATTGAAGCCCAGTTTCTTTGCAAAACCCAGTTCTTTGCTGATCGTCTTTGGGTCAAAAGTATCCTTACCAAACATCTCCAGCTGATTTATGGCGGTACTCACAATAAAATTGCACCCCACCAGCCAGGGAAGTTTCTTATACCAGGCCGCAGCTTGTTCTTTGGACCAGCGTGCAGTTAACATAGAACCTCCTCAAAAATAGATACAAGGGACAAGATAGGAGCTTTATTATTCTTACTTTGTACTTTGTACTTAGTACTTTGTACCTTCTTTTACTAATAGGTATCTGTCAGACCGGACACTTTAAGGTGCCGTTTAAAATCCTCAAACAGCAACCCGTTCAGTTTTGCGGTAATAACTTTGATTTTACCCGGCTCCAGGTGAAAGAAATTATCCGAGAACCGGATATCCGGATTTTTTGTTTTAAGCCGGATCCAGAGTGCTGGCTTATCAGTCGTCAGGTTGATTACTGCGGTTTCCTTTCCAATTTTTTTGGCGGTGCAAAGAATTTCAGGCCTTTCAAGATTAATATCTTTAGGTTTCGCAAATAGCACGATATTTTCCGAAACCGGCTCTTTTTCGCAGGCAAGTGTTATAAACAATACAAGATTATTTTTTGAGAACTTTTTAACAAGGTACTTAACATTCAGAACCTTGGCTGCAACGCTTGCACCGGGCAACAGTGAAACAGTTTTACTGCCGGTTAATAGTTTTACCCCGTCCAAAGAACATAAAGCCCAGGATATTTTTGCTCTCGCTTTATTTTTTTGATCATTTACCGCATAAATCCTTACGGTTTTTGTCCTGTCCTCATAGACTCCGCTTACTAAGAGAGGCGCAAAGAATCTTTTTGCGGCATAGTTGAGGGCTTTCCATCTGCCGTAATAATCTATAGAAGACCAGCTGGCAACCGGCCAGCAGTCGTTAAGCTGCCAGAAGAGCGTCCCCATACAAACAGGCATAATTCTTCTGAAATGCTCGACTCCGGAATCTATGCCCATACTTTGCATTATCTGGCTTAAAGTAAGAAGCGCTTCAAAATCTTTGGCGGGCTTGAAATACCTATTAATAAAATCAAGTATCAAGTTATTCCCGGCGCCGCATCTTTGATGGTGTTTCATTATACCGCTTTCGATATCCCGGTCTTTTGGTAAAGTATAACTCTCTACCGTTGCCAACTCAGGAAAAGACTGAAAACCAAACTCACTGACAAACCGGTGCCGGCAGGAGAGATAATATTCAAAAGTCGCGCCGCCGTGCCAGACATTCCAGACATGCGAATCCCCGTATTTTGGATTAGCATGCGCCGCCCGCTCGCCCGACGGGGAATGCGGACTCCCGGGCCAGTACAATCTTTCGGGATCGTTTAATTTAACAACATTATGCAATCCAATATCAAAGAGTTCGATATAATCTTTCCAGCGCATCTTCCCTTTTTCGGCTCCATTTGCGCTGTGTCCCTGTTCTAATTCATTATTCCCGCACCAGAGCGCCAGAGACGGATGGTGCCGGAGCCGCTTAATATTATCTTCAGCTTCTTTGCAGAAACTTTCTATAAATTCAGTTTTGTAAACAGGCACCGGCAGGCAGGCCGCCATAAAATCCTGCCAGACACAGATACCGAGTTCATCGCAAAGGTCATAAAATTCATCGTGTTCATAGACCCCGCCGCCCCAAACCCTAAGCATATTCATATTGGCTGCTTTTGCATCCAGAAGAAGTTTTTTATAAGTGTTATAAGTGACCGCGGACGGGAAAGGTTCCGGCGTTATCCAGTTAGCCCCCTTAACAAAGAAAGGAACTTTGTTTACCCGGAAATAAAAAGATTCGCCGTTAGCATCTTTTTCTCTTATTACAGTTAGCTCCCGGAGGCCTATGCGCTTTTTTTTATTATCCAGCAGCCGGTTCTTTTCGTCATAGAGTTTGACTTCCACTTCATAGAGCGGCTGGGCACCCAGATTATTAGGCCACCAGATTTCAGGATTTCTAATATTTATTTCCAGTTCCTTGACTCCGGTATTTACCTCTTGATTTAAAGCGGCTACCATTTTTCCCCTGTAGCTGACTGCAATTACCGTTCTAAAGGTATAAAGGTTTTCTATGTCCAGAATTAGTTTTATTTTTAAATTTACAGAATTTTTCTGATGTTCCTGTAAAATGAGCAGCTCTTTCAGCCGCGCCGTCGAAAAGGCTATTAATTCAACTTTGCGCCACAAGCCGCAGGTAGCAAGCCTGGGACCCCAGTCCCAGCCGTAGTTTGACTGCATCTTCCTTAAAAGGCCCTGGCTGACCCTCTCATAATCCATAACGGGAAAACTGCCGTAGCCCGCAGCTTTATTTTCCTTCCGCAGGTAAGGTAAAGTAGAAGTGAATAGTATTTCCAGCCGGTTTTGCCCTTTCTTTAGCAGTCCTTTCACTTCAAATTCAAAGATCCGGAACATATTATCGGTCTTAGCAAGTTTTTTTCCGTTCAGGGTGATGGTAGCCAGAGTATCCAAACCGTTGAAACGGAGTATTACTCTCTCATTTTTAAGTAACTCAGGTGAGACCCGGAAGGTGGTGCAATAAAGCCAATTTTCATTCTCTATCCATTGCAGCTTGCGTTCATTGTCCCTGAAAAATGGCTTCTCTATGATTTTGGCGGCTAACAGATCTGTATGGACGCAGCCGGGAACTTTCGCGGGGATATCTATTACTCTCCCCGGATTTTTTACTTTCCAGTTATTCTTAAGTTCAATTATTTTCACAAAGACGCTCCTTAACTATTTATAATCTTCTTTTACGATGCCTATGCCCGCAGGCGGTTTTAAAATTTAAGTGTAAGACCGATATTCAGGGAGGCTCCGGGCAGGGGGTAGTCTTTTATAACTGAATAGCTGCGATTTAAAAGGTTTTCTCCGTTTACAAACACCGTGATGTTTTCTCCGAAATTCTTTTTTACACCGGCAAAAACCAGCAGTGCGTCATCTAGAGTATCCGCAAGAGTTTGCGAGTAGTACATTCTGCCGCGCAAAACAAACATCGCGTTAAAACTCCAATCCTCATATATATATTCGCCGCCCAGGGAGAGGGAATGCACGGGGGTATAAGTAATGTTTACCGCAGAATTATCCGGATTAACCGCGTTTATATAACTGTAGGAAAGTTTTTGCTTTAAGCCCTCAAGTATTGTCCATTCCTCTTTGGCGTTTATCCCCATAACAGAGGCTTTTACTAAGTTTACAGGCGCCGTGGAATTACCCGCGGACTCATAGGAGAGCCGGTCGGTTTGTTCCTTCCGGTAAAATTCCAGAGTGAGAGGCACTTCTTTTAAAAGTTTATGCTCTACTCCGGTCAAAATATAAAACCAGGTATTTTCGGGCCTTAAGGAAGTGTTAAGGAGATAGATCTCGCCGCCATAGGTTTCTTTAAATTTCGGATAGACTCTCCCGGGAATGTAAGAGACATAGACACGGGTAAAACTGTCTATATCAAAAACCGCTTTTGCGTTAAAAAAAAGCCAGCCGTTATTGCTTTTTAGAGCCAGCGAAATATCCGCATTGTCTATTTTAAATCTGTCCTCAAGCTCGAGATCATATATCCAGCCGTAAATGTTGTCATTTTTGAAATTGAGACTTAGCCCCGGCAGATGTTTTTTATTAGCAAGTACAACTTCATAGGAGACTTTCGCACCCAGTTCAAATTCATCGTGTTTTAAACCGAAGGTGCTGATATCCGACCTTACATAACTAAAGGCCCCGTTCAGACTTAGTTTATCCGCAAGAACGGAGGAACTTCGCAAATACACGGTATAAAAGTCCTTGATAAGCGCGTCAAACCCGAGCGAAGCCCGGTATGGCGTATTTTCTGTCTCGTTCTCGTAATCCAGAGTGAGCCCCAGCTGGAGAGTCTTGTCAAAAGCATAATTGAAGTCTCCGGAAAGTGCTGTATTAGTATAGCCGAAATCCTGCAAACCAAAATTTTTTCTGCTGCCGGCCGCATTTAAAAGAAAACCCAGCTTATCTATCTGCTGGCCGTAAATTAATTTGAGAAAATAATTATCGTAAGTTCCCAGCCTGGCTGTCAATTCGCCAAACTTGTTCTTACCTTCTGTTTTTTCAAATTCCGGAGTCCGCTTGTCGCCTTCAAGGTAGGGTCCTTTTATGAACTCCATCTCCATCAAGGGTGTTTCTTTCGGAGGGACAGGATACTTCGCCGGCAACAGGTCTTTCTTTTCCCCTCCTACTTTAAGGTCAAACTCTCCGGAGATAACTACATCCGGCAGAACAAAGACCGGTTCTCTGTCTTTTTTTATCTCTTCCTGCGCTAAAAGAGCGCCTGTAAATAATAGAAAAAAGAGAGTAATGTTTTTTTTCATTTGTCCTCCAGATCTTTGAGGCGTTTTTCTGCGGAGGCTTTCCAGTCCGGGTTGGTGCTTTCTTTTATTATTTCCCTGTAAATGTTCCTGGCTTCTTCATACTTTGCCAGGCGCTCAAAACATTCGGCGCCGCGTGCTTTGGCCGTAACTTTCCAGACACCGGAGGCTTTTTCCAGCAAAGGTACTTTCATATACTCGGTAGCCGCATTTTCATAATCCCCCGAGTTATAATAGATATTGGCAATCCAGTACTGGGCTTCCGGCGCCTTGTCCGGGAAGTTAGCCGCCAGCCAGTTATAGGTGCTTAAAGCATTTTTATTATCTTTAACAGCCTCGTACAGGGCCCCGGCCTCCATAGCCGCGTCCCGGGCCTGCTCGCTTTTGGCATAACCGGTCATTACCAGTTTGTACTGCTTAAGTGCGTCATCGTTTTTCTTTAATTTTTTATAAGCCAGCCCTGCGTTAAAAGCCGCGGAGGGCGCAAAACCGCCGGCGGGATATTTCTCGACAATATCCGTATATTCGGCGGCCGCATCCGAGTAACGCTCCAGCGCAAAATAAAGTCCGGCAATTCTAAAATGTGCGGTCGGCGCAAGACCGGAGGAGGGAAACTTCGAAACCAGGAGTCTTAGACTTTCCACCGCCCGTCCGTTGTCCTTTAGATTAAGCCAGGCTTCTGCTTTATTGTAGAGCGCCTGGTCAAGATTATTGGCAGCCGGAAAATCATTAATGAATATATCGTATTCTTCCACCGCCTGTTTGTAATTCTTCTCTCCGAGATAATAATTCCCGAGTTTAAATTGTACTTCCGCGGAGAATTCTTCTTTAGGGAATTTGCGCAGGAATCTTTTTGATACTTCCGCCGCTTCTTTGTTTTTCCCTAGCCGGTTATAGGTCCAGGAAAGCCCGTAGAGCGCGTCCCTTTCATATTTTGTATCGGAATATCTGTCTATAACTTTCTGATAATACTCTGCCGCCGGGGCATAATCACCCATATTATAGTAACAATCGGCGATTTTGAGCACGGCATCGGGTACGAGCGCACTACCGGCATACTGCTTTTCCAGTTTAATAAAATTCAAAATAGCCTTATCAAAATCATTTCGGCGGAATCTGGCCACGCCGCTCCAGTAGGTGCTTTCAGGCGTACTCAAAGTCTCCCAGAAGGAAACCGCGCCGTTAAAGTCATTCATATTATACAGGCACCAGCCGGCTTGATACTTAGCTTTGCTGATTTCCCGGGGATCTTTCGTCTTCCCGCTCTCAAAGACTTTTTTATAGACCTTTAAAGCGGCCTCGTAATCCTTAAGATTATAGAGACAGCTGGCAGACATGTAGTTAGTTTCCCCGAAGTATTCTCCTGCGGTATCCATTTCTGCGGCACCGGTAAATTCGGCCAGCGCGGTAGTAAATTTCCTGGTCTGAAAATAGCACCAGGAAAGGCCCAGCCGGGCGACCAGGGAAAGGCGTTGATCTTTATAATTACTTATTACATCCTTATAGGTTTCTATTGCATTTTCATACTCTTTGAGCGCAAACTGCGTTTCTGCCAGTCTAAAATGGGCTTCGGAAACCCAGGCACTGTCCGGAAACCGGATAAGCAGATTTTTAAAGTGAGCTTTAGCAGAATCATATTGCAGGAGTTTATAATTACACCAGCCGGTCCAGTAAAGGCCGACATCGGCAAATTCACTCTTCGGATATTCGGTGCAAATCTTAAAATATTCGGTTTTGGCGTCTAAAAGCCGGCCCAGACTGTAATAGCAGTTGCCGGAAAGATAAAGCGCATAGGGTTTTAACGCCGCGGGCGTGTCTTTGCCGTTCAGGACAATTTTAAGCTCCGCAATAGCGTCCCAGGTCTTTTTCATTTTGAAATAGCACCAGGCAAGCGCGTATCTGGCCCTCGGCGCAAGTTCCGTTGAATTCTCCTTCCCGGTTCCGGCAGCTATACTGTTTAAGGTTTTTATGGCCGGGTCAAACTTACCCAGATTTACATACGAGATAGAGAGCCAGTACCGCACTTCATTTTGCAGGGCGCTGTCCGTGTAAATTTTTAAAAATAGTTCAAAAGCGTTTACCGCCGCTCTGTAATCCTTGAGCTTGTAAAAACATTCACCTATACGGTAGGAAGCCGCGTCGGAATTTTTGTGCACGGGGTTCTTCTTCAGGAAATCCTCAAACGCTTTGCGAGAAGACTCAAAAGAGCCGGCCAGGTAAAGCGCCTCGCCCTGCCAGAATAAAGAAATCCCGGCAAGCAGACTCCCGCTTTTCTTTTGCGCAACTGCAGAAAAATTTTCTGCGGCCGGCGGGTATTTTCCCAGGAGATAATAACACCAGCCGAGAGAATAGTAAGCATAATCTGCATGTACAAATTCGGGATAATCTTTAACGACTTTTTCGTAAAGCACGGCCGCATCTTCCAGGGCGTTCAGATTAAAGTAGCTCTCCCCTGACCAGTATAGCGAATCCGGATAGAGATAACTGCCCGGGATTATTTTTTTAAACGCAGCCAGGGCTTCTTTATATTTTTTCAGCGCAAAATAAACCTCGCCTATCCGGTAGGCGACGGAATCCCGGTATTCCAGCGTGGAGTGCCGGTCTAAAACATTATAATATTCCGTTAAAGCCTGCTCATAGTTGCCGAGTTTAAAATAAGCTTCCGCAGTCATATAAGCGGAATCAGCGGCTTCTTTCGAGGCGGGATAAAGCGAAATAATCTTCTGGAATTGCTCAATACCGAGCTGATAATTCTTGTCCTTAAAAAGCCCGTACGCAAACCGGTAAAGCGAGGCTGCGTCATCCGCCCCGTAAAGCGGCGCAAAGGTGATAAACAAAACTGTAAGAAATAAAACGGTTTTCTTTAGCATTTGTTTATTTTACCATAAGAAAGAAAGGATTTCACCAGAAATGTTAAGGATTGATTTGATACTATAAGACTTTTCTTATTTTAAAAAGTTTTCAGAAACCCCTGTTTTGCCTTGCGAAGGCAGCGCTCTCTCAACTGAGCTATATCCACATTCTCTTGATGCACAACGCGTTACCGTAATTAAATATTTTTGAGATGTGTTAAATGTGCCATATATCTGCCATTTTTCTTGTAAAAACCCTTCTATAGCTTTTTGATAATGTTTATTTGCAAGATCAATTTAGTTTCTAAAGATTTATGCCCGCAAGATGCAAACAAGCAACAACACAGCAGGCGGGGTTGTAAAGCCCGCCTGCTCTTTTATCTGTTTACGAGTATTTTACCTTTACCAATCCTTCCTGATTTGTCTTTTATCAGGTAATAGTAAAGCCCGGCTGCTGTATCCTCTCCCTTGTCATTCTTTCCATCCCAGAAGATCGTGCCATTAACCGCCGCGTTATTGCTGCTGCTATTCTTAGTCTCCCCCACTCCCAGTTTTATCACCAGATCCCCGGCCAGAGTGTAGATAGACAGGTCTGAAGTCGTTGTCACTCCCATTATCTTCAGCTTATTACCGGCCGCCGTCGAGAAGTTCACGGGATTTGGGAAGACCCCTACCGCTGTCAGGTCGCTGCCGATGGAGGAGTAATCTACCAGCCGGAATGTCGACAGGTGGTTTACAGAAGTACTAACCGTATTCAAGACCTTATCCAATACCTGCGTTCCTTCGGCAAGTTCCCAGATAGAAAGCGTTTCATTCAATCTTACTATCCGGATGCGGGTCTTAACATTTGCATCCGTTATAGAGGAAGAGAAACCCAGAGTTATCTTCAAGGTCTGCCCGGGTTTAAGCGACGCACCAACAAAATGAATATCATAGGATGTATCGCCCCAGGTATTGAGGTTCCTCATAAAATGCCCGGACTGGCATCCGGCGTTAGCGCCGTCCAGCGAGGGTGAGGTAGGCGGAATGATCGCCAGGTACGCGTCTCCCGTAAGAGAACCGGCTGTTATTGTTATCATTATCCGGTTGTTAACATCGTACATTATCCTATCCCCGGTGTCGCCAAACTTAATAAAGTTAGTAAAGGCAATTGTACCTGTACCTGTACCGCCCGGCGTAGTTACGGTAACAATGTTATACGCCCCGGAAGGGGTATTAACCGGAACCGTCCCTGTTATTTTATTGCTTATCGCCGCTGTTCCGGTTAGAAGGAACGAGCGGGTACCGTCTCCAACACTTACTGAAGTCGCTCCCGCAAGATTAGAACCGGTTATCGTTACCGCCGTTATTGAAGACATATAACCAGAATTAGGGCTAAAGCCGGTTACGATTGGCACTAAGGTCACCGTGAACTTCGTTGTACTGGTTGAATTTGTTCCACCCGGAGTAGTTACATTAACATCGTATACGCCAATTGTAACTCCGGACGGTATAACTGCTCCGGTTATTAAACTATCACTGACAACAGTATACCCTGTGAGGGGAGTTGACGCGCCATCGCTTAACTTAACGGCTGTTACCTTATTTGAACCTACACCTCCAAAGAAGCCGCTGCCTGTTATACTCACAGTTGTTGAAGATAAGTTAGACCCTATTGACGGACTTACTAATATCACTATTGGCACCGGTATTGAACTTGTTACCGTAAACATCATCGTGCTTGTATTATTGGTTCCGCCTGCAGCGGTTACTTTTACATTGTAACTGCCTATTACTACTCCCGCCGGTACTGTCGCTCGTATTGTCGTATCATTAACAGCAGTAACCGAAGTTAGGGCCGTAGTGACCGTGTCATCCAGTTGCACCTGGGTTACGGTTGAGCTAGTTATTCCGCCGAAGAAGCCGGTTCCGGTTATTGTAATATTTGTAGCCGTAGTGTTATCTCCGGTTGATGGGCTTAACGCCGTTACCACAGGTACCGGTGTAGTTACTGTAAACTTCGTTGTGCTTGTTGAGTTTGTCCCGCCTGCAGCGGTCACTTTAACATTGTAATTCCCCGCTGCGACTCCTGCAGGGACTGACCCCTGGATAACCGTATCTGAGATCGCGGTTACTCCGGTTAGCGCTGTGGCGGCCCCATCATCCAGTTTCACCTGCGTTACCGTCGAACTCGTTATCCCGCCGAAGAAACCGGTTCCGGTTATCGTCACAGCTGTTGCTGACAGATTTGAACCCGTTGACGGGCTTAACGCTATTACCGCAGGTGTGGCTGTTGTTACCGTGAACTTCGTTGTGCTTGTACTATTAGTCCCGGCCGGTGTAGTTACTTTTACATTGTAATTGCCTACGGCCACTCCGGCTGGCACTGAGGCTCTTATGGTCGTGTCGCTGACGGCAGTGACTGAGGTTAACGCCGTATTTGCGCCGTCATCCAGTTTTACCTGGCTTACAGCTGAACTCGCGGTTCCGCCAAAGAAGCCGGTTCCGGTTATCGTTACTGCCGTTACCGACAGATTAGATCCCGTTGACGGGCTCAATGTAGTTACCGTAGGCCCGCTGGTTGTCACCGTGAACTTTGTTGTGCTTGTTGAATTGGTCCCGCCGGCTGCGGTTACCATTACATTATAACTGCCTATTACGACTCCCGTAGGTACTGACGCTCTTATGGTTGTGTCGCTAACGGCAGTAACCGAAGTTAACGCCGTATTGGCTCCATCATCCAGTCTTACCTGTGTCACGGTTGCACTAGTTATTCCGCCAAAGAAGCCGGTTCCGGTTATCGTTACTGCCGTTACCGACAGATTGGAACCTGTTGACGGGCTTAACGCTGTTACCGTAGGTGTAGATGTCGTCACCGTGAACTTAGTCGTGCTTGTGCTA
>Ga0114951_10002948_pt1 | contig 18442 bp, 16 predicted proteins | sample AM7aDNAmetaG_FD_88677 | JGI IMG/M metagenome (GOLD analysis project Ga0114951, IMG submission 88677) | Freshwater microbial communities from Finland to study Microbial Dark Matter (Phase II) - AM7a DNA metaG | ecosystem: Environmental > Aquatic > Freshwater > Lake | place: Finland: Lake Alinen...
GCGACTTTGTTTCGTAATGTGTTGTATACTGTAATGGATGTTTTAATCATACAAGAGCGACCTTACGGTCGCTTTTGTATTTTATCAAAATATAGGGTTAGGAGCATTTCGTAATTCGGGGTATATAACTGTCGCTATCGAGCTGGATCACTATTTCCCCAGTTGCCAAACGGATACCCTCGGTCATTCCCTCCCTTTTTCCGCGGTTTTTTTCCCAATTCACAACGGTTAATCTTCCAAATCTGCTCATCAGTCCAGTCAGGACATTCATCGTGCCGTCAGTGCTACCGTCGTTGATCACGATCACTTCGACCTTTTCACGCGGATACAAAGCCTCAAAACATTTTGAAACGGTCTTCTCGATCGACTTCTCCTCATTTTTGCACGGAATGATAAACGAGACAGTCGGTTCGTAGTCCCGACTGTTGGCCGGCATGATTTTCGCAAATGAATATTTAGAGAATGAAGCACTGACTATTCTTGATATCCTGAAGATGCTTACGAATATGGCGTACATATAGATCAGAGGATGGACCATGAAGGCCGTAATGGTATTTTTCTTTATGAGGATCAACATTAAGAACAACACCAAAGCTGTCACGAATATCGATATGTCAAAAAATGAAACACCAAAGACGCCCGACAAAATCTTTTGTTTGCGCGCATCGATTGACAGAGATGATTGCGTCATGATTATTTGAAGCATTGCACTGTCCGAATCGGGGCAAAAAGCCGCCTGCCGAATCGTTTCGGCATACCAAATGTAAAGCTTTTTGAGAGTTTAAATGTGCAAACTTCTATTAGCTAATAATTTGTGAAAATGATCACTGCGATTGCTCGCCACGATCAGTTTGGTGTCGTATTTTGAGGCGCCAGTAACTTGCAGCCGATTCTGGATAATTATCGAGGATATTATTATTACTGACTGATATAATTCTATCCTAGAGCGAATATTAGTCAAGACCGCAACAAAAAGCCCCCAAGCCGAAGCCTGGGGGTTGAATGTGCTTTCTCATAGTGAAGCGACTATTGCTTCACGATCGCCCGGTAAAAGCCGGACTCGGTCGTCGGAATGGCGAAGGTGTTTCCGCCAGTTACCGCTTTGACTTCAGTGTAAGGACCTCTTGCATCCTTCGAAAACTGAATACTGTACAATCCGCTGACGTCACCGGCAACTGCGATATTGGCGGTGGCATCGGCGTTTCGCGTGATAGACAGCTTGGCCGCCGTGACTGCTGGAAGCGTGAATCCGTCAAGTCCGACACCGGCGATGGTTTTGGTACTGGGATCACCCTTGACTTGGACGGCGTACTTCACCTCGAAGCCTTTCTGCATAGCGAGCCAGTTGTAGGCATTATCAAGCGAGCTGGCCGTTGTTCCTCCGGAAATAAGTTTCATGCAGACCAGAGACATCGCTCTGGTACCCTTCTGTGACACCGAACCACTCGACATCCAGCTATCGCCGTTTTTTACCACGGCGCCCGGTGATAACTCCATACCCGCAAAGGTATAGGTATCATTTAAGATGCTGTTAGGCGAACTCACCGAGTTCACCGCCAACATATCGAGGGATACGCCCCCCGACGGCGAAGTGGCATCGATAAACTGCCAGACAACTCGATTACTGCCGTACACCACCAAGTTGCTGATGGCAACCTTGCCACCACCTGAGACAACCGTGTAGAACGTACTGGACTGGATGGCGCCGTTTTTGGCGTCACTGATGAGCGCCGCGGATGCCGCCGGGAAATCAGGCGACGACAGCTCCGGCAACAGAACAATTTTCATTCCGATTTGAACGTCGGTCGCGACTTTGGCAGTCGAATTGTCGATCTGAGCAGTCCGATGAATCGGACCGGCTTTGGCCGAAACCGAATCCGTCGTTTGAGGCGTTTCGGGCAGGGCCCAGGCAGTCGACGTGACAATCAAACCGAGAACCAAGGGCAGCGTTAACGTAATCTTTTTCATAGATCATCTTTCCGAAACAAACCATATTCCTAGCCAGAACCCAGTCATGAGTCCTCTTGTTAATTGGCTAATAATGTGGCTTTATTTCAATTCTGCTGTAGTTCTAGCAAACTATTGGGTGTTTGTCAATGGTTTGAATGAATACACAGGCTAATCGTTTGGAAGAGCACCCCCAGACACACTTCTCATTTTGGTCGAGAATAGCGATCATTATGTTATAATAGAAATATGTCCGCTAGTACTTTATTTTATTCCATGGCCTGCGGTCTCCTCCCCTCTCTGATCTGGCTCTGGTTCTGGCTCCGTGAAGACGCCAACCCCGAGCCGCGAACAATGATCGTCGCCACATTTCTCGGAGGCACTCTGTCTGTCATCGCCGCGATCTTCGCCGAGAAATACGTCGCCGAAACGATTTCCGATCCGACTCTGCGTTATACCATTTGGGCCGCCGTCGAAGAAATCGTCAAAGTTATCGCCGTCGCCGTCATCGCCCTTAACAGCGGCTACAATGACGAACCGATCGATGCCATGATCTATTGCATCGTCGTCGCCCTCGGTTTCGCCGCCTTGGAAAACACTCTGTTTTTGTTCAATCCCCTGTCGAACGGCGAGGTCGCCCTGAGCATCGCCACCGGCAATATGCGCTTTGTCGGCGCCACTCTCGTCCATATCGTCAGCACGGCCACCGTCGGCTTCGCCCTTGGATATGCCTACTATCGCGGATATTTTGCCAAATTCCTGGCTGTGGTGATCGGGTTATCCGCAGCCATAACATTGCATGCAGCTTTCAATCTTTCTATAATTAATGGCACATCTACAGATACCTTGAAAGCCTTCAGTTGGGTTTGGGGAGCGGCGGTGATACTCATAGTGCTGTTCGAGGAGATCAAAGTTGTAAAGCCGCGCTTATCATAGTAAAATATATCCAGTTGTTAATAATCCAATAAATATCCATGTCAAAAGACAAACGCTCATTCTTTGAAAGGTTAACTGGAACCGTCCGCATGGCGGACGACAGCGAAGAGTCTTTGCAGCCTAGGAAGATCCAGAATACCGATTCTGATTCCGGCTCATGGATAGACAAGGACACCGAAGAAGAGGGCGAGCTGACAATCGATATGTATCAGACTCCGGACATGGTCGTTGTGAAGACCATGATCGCCGGCGTCAGGCCTGAGGATTTGGACATCTCGATCACCAGGGATGTCGTGACTATCAGAGGCAAGCGTGAAGAAGAAAGGGCGGTCGAAGAAGATGAATTTATCGCTCACGAATTGTACTGGGGATCCTTTTCACGAACCATTACTCTGCCCCAGGAGATCGATGTCGACGAGGCCGAGGCCATCGAGAAGCATGGGCTTCTGATTTTGAAACTGCCGAAGCTGGACAAGAAAAGGCAGTCCAAGCTCAAGGTTCGCACGGGATAATCTTTTGCATTTATATTATTAATTATCATTAACATGAAAAACAAAAAAAGAGGTTTCACTTTGATAGAACTTATGGTCGTGATGTCGGTGATTTCCGTAGTCGCTTCGACAGTTCTGGTGGCATTGGGCACCGCCAAAACAAAAGCCAGGAATGCTCTGGTTGTGCAGGAGACTTTGGACCTGAGGAACCAGATAGAGCAATCATAAAATGGAACATCATACACCGCCTTTCAAGACGTTGCTGCAGATAACCCAAGTTGGATAGTGGCGCCGCGTTCTTTTGACTCCAAGATCAATGGAATAATTGACAATATTGGAGCCAATAATGCTGGTTTTTATGGCGGAGGCGGTGAACAAATAGTTAACAACGTATGCGGAAACAAGACCTCAAAAACATACAACGCTTCAATCAATAACATGAGTAGTTATAGTGCAAACGGCATTACTATTTACGTGTATCCAGCCTGCGCTCCAGTCACCAATTACGCTATATATTCGTCGATTGCCCCCATCATGTTGTCAATGGACAGCTCGATAATCGACAGGGCGTTTGCGTCGGCTGGAGGCCCAAATCCTAAGAGCTTCTCCGGGTATTACTGCATCGATTCAACAGGAGCAAATATTACCAGAGCTGACGGTTGGATTCCTGGTTACTCCGGTAATGGCCCATTCTACTCGACGATCAATGTAATCGACGGCAAGTGTCACTAATGTTTGTTCACTTAAAACTTAAAAGGGGGTCATAAGACCTCTTTTTTGTTGAGACAACTTATCACAGACTGTATTCTAAATATCCAAATTCGCCAGCTTGGCATTGGACTGAATAAATGACTTCCTAGCTGGAACATCATCTCCCATGAGCATGTCAAAGACTTTGTCGGCGTCTTGAGCATCATCGATCCTGACCTGCTTCATGATGCGCCTGACCGGATCCATGGTCGTTTCCCAAAGCTCTTCTGAGTTCATTTCTCCAAGACCCTTGTAGCGCTGGATAGAAATCTTGGCCGCTTTTGTTTCTATAGAAGTCTCAGGTGATGCACTATCTCCTTCCGCGCCTGCTGCGTTCAATAACTCAGCCCGTGACTCAGCTGTGGATTCTTCAGTTGTTGAATCAATCTCGGTCGCGTCCTCTTCCTTGATGCCTCTCTCTTTCTTGAATTTGGTCAATGCAGCTTGATCCTGGAGATAGAGCGTCTCTTTGCCAATCTTGACCTTGAATAGTGGCGGCTGAGCAATGTAGACGTATCCACTTTCCACCAATGGCTTAAAGTATCTGTAAAGGAGAGTCAGGATAAGAGTTCGAATGTGAGCACCGTCCACGTCGGCATCTGTGGCCAGGATGATCTTGTGATAGCGCAAGCGAGTAATGTCGAAGGTGTCGCCGATCGCCGTACCAAAAGCCAAGACCAGATTCTTGATCTGCTCTGAACCGAGCATCCTGTCAAGTCGAGCACGCTCGATGTTCAGAATCTTGCCTCTGAGCGGCAAAATAGCCTGTGTGCGCCTATCGCGACCCTGTTTGGCCGTGCCTCCAGCGGAATCTCCCTCCACAATGAAGAGTTCTGATTCGGCAGGACTATTGGATTGGCAGTCAGCTAGTTTGCCCGGCAAAGTCATACCTTCGAGGGCTCCCTTACGCAAGACGGAATCCTTGGCGGCTTTGGCAGCTTTGCGAGCCTTCATAGCAAGAATGACCTTGTTGATAATAGCTCTGGCATCTTCCGGATTTTCTTCCAAGAATGAAGCGAAGGCTTCTCCGAAGACCGTAGCGACGGCGCTTTGGGCTTCCATACTGCCCAACTTGGCTTTTGTTTGACCTTCGAACTGAATCTCGCGTAATTTGACCGAGACAACGGCTGTCAGTCCTTCAAGGGCGTCATCACCAGTGAAAGTTTCTTCACCATTCTTGGCCAGATTGTTATTCTTGGCATAGTTATTGAGAATACGGGTTAGAGCGGTCTTGAATCCGGTAATATGTGTACCACCCTCTGGCGTGTGGATATTATTGGCAAAAGCCAAAATTCGAGACGAGACATCGTCAGCATATTGTAGTGCAACTTCAACTGATTCAACTCCTTCGGCTTTCTTCTCGACATAAAAGATATTCTTATGAGCCGGCTTGAGAAGTTGATTGTTGAACTTGATAAGCGAAACGAGGCCTCCTTCAAAGAAGAACGTATAGGTTGGCGCTTCAACACCTGTCTCGCGAAGGTAAAATAACTCTTCATCCTGACCAAAAGTTGCAATCTGCTCACGAGCATCAATAACACTAATCCTCAAACTTCTGACCAAATATGCCTGCTGGCGCATGTGAGAGACGATGCGATTCCATTCGAAGGCAATGCCCTCTTTGAAGATTTCTGTGTCTGGCTCGAATGTGACGATGGTACCATGAAGCTTGGATGAGCCGATCTTTTTCACGGCGGCCTTGCGCTTGCCTTTGGAGTATTCCTGCATATAAATACCTCCATCCTTGTGGACGACGACTTTCATGAATATTGAAAGAGCGTTCACGACGGAAGCGCCGACTCCGTGAAGACCTCCGGAAACCTTGTAGTCATCTCCGCCAAATTTGCCTCCGGCATGGAGAACGGTCATAATGGTTTCCAAGGCGGAAACTTTGGTCTGTTTGTGGATATCGACCGGAATGCCGCGGCCGTTGTCCGTGACTCTGACGCGATTACCGGGTAAAAGAGCGACCTCAATGTCATTGGCGAAGCCGTTCATGGCCTCATCGCGGGAGTTGTCGAATATTTCAGTAATCAGATGGTGCAAACCATCGGGACCGGTCGTACCGATATACATGCCTGGGCGCTTGCGAACCGGTTCCAAGCCTTCGAGAACGGTGATCGATGAGGCGTCGTAATTGTGTTTCTTCTCGGTATTTTCTTTGGCCATTTTGGTAGGTTTATATAAAGAAAAAGCGCCCCGCTTTTATGCCTGAATTATAGCAGAAAGCCCCACCGAATGCACGTGAAAATGTGTCAATTATGTGGCTTAGTTGAGGGCTGATTTTGAGTCTGTTGACTAGAGATAGTCCTGACCAATTGTGCCTTCAATTGATCCTCAAAAAAGATGGCCTACATATGAAATGTAGGCCGGCGAACAAAAGAGGAAAAAGGAACGAAAGTGAAAGAGTAAAGAGGAACGGATGAGGAAGGAGCAACTCTGCCTCAATCCAAAATCCTTGTGAAAGATCTGTCCTTTTCCCTCCGGTCGAGGTACGAAAGATTGCGGGGGTTTGGTGCATTATTCAATTTCCAGTAAAACCAATAATTCGATGCATTTCAACGGGTCTTTCTATAAGCTGTTTTAATATCCGATGAATAACGAGAATTTGTTCACCTTGCTTAAGTTGACGATTTTCTAGCTCTTCAATCTTATTTGCCAAGTCTTTGTGAGTTGCCAACATTTCACGTAGCTTTATGAAAGCACGGACAATAAATACACTCATTTGGATAGCTCGAGCGCTTTTTAATACGGCCGATAACATTGAAACCCCGTGTTCAGTGAAGGCATAAGGTTGTTGATGAGAAAATCGAAGGTTTGATAGGTGGTCACAATTTGTGACCACCTCGGTCTTTTCTCTATTACTAAGCTTGAAAACAAAATCGGGTGGAAAACGAGCAATATTTCTTTTAACGGCCTGATTTAGAACTTTTGTTGTAACTTGATAAATCTCAGCAAGGTCAAAATCAAGCATTACCTTAACTCCACGAATTATGAAGATCTTCTGACTAATCACTTCCGTAGGAATAATTGTTGTAAGAGTCGATGTTGGCATACGATTTGGATTATGTTGACGTTTGTTAATAATTCACTGACTGATTCAGGAAGGCGAGATTCGGGTTCACTCGCAAATGAGGGGTTGCTTCAGCTTTTATTTTTGATGCTTTTCCGGGCCCACCCGAAACCGCATGGACTGGCGACCAACCGACGCCACTTGTCCGACGTATCCTCGGAAAAAACCAGCCTCGAGAGTTAGTTCTCTCCGGTTTTTATATACGGGGTGTTTCAGTTTATTTGCACCCGCTTGTGGACAATACCTCTTTTAGTATATTCCTCATTATTACCCTATTATGCCCTATCGCTTTTCGGGTATGCCTTAGTCCTGGTCCAAGGACTTTTTCGGCCACTTCCTGGATCAATCAGCGAACGAACAGTGTACTCGTGACACTGTACTATTTAGTTGTGAGAACCTGTGAAAAGTCTTGTAATCCGAGAATAATCCTACATTCTGATGATCTCATTGTATCAAATGATATGCGCGGCGCAAGTATTCAAAGAAATATTCTTGTGTTGAAATATATTTCGTCGCTTTTTTTATTAAGTTTGCGACTCGCCCCCGATAGTGTTATGTTAATGACCGAACCTAGTACAAACAACAACTAACTAAAGAGATGGCTATGAGTGCTAAAACCGGTAAGACGGAGAGAGTTATTGCGATTTCAGTGACTGACTGGTTCAGGTATGGATGTCCGCATTGCGGACACTTGGAGGCGCAAAGGACACTGTCAGTCAGTATTGCCAGCAGGTTGGTCTGTGCAAATCCGGATTGCGGCAGGACGTACTGCACCATCAATGACGGCAACAACATCAGTATGATCAATTTCGGGACGAAGGAAGAACCGTACTATCCGGAATTGCTCGAGCATCCGCTTGCCGGCGATGCAAGCGATCGGTCAAGCCGCGATGAAGAAATCGCACTAAGGCACTATGTGAATTGCCTCTAGTTTTTCCCCTCGTTTTGTTCGGGCCTTTCGTTTCGGGAGGCCTTTTTGTTATCAAAACAAGTTTCTTCTTTCGAGTTAATTTCTTAATCTCCGCTTCCCTTTTTCTGGCTGTTGAATATGTTCTGCAATTCTGACTCCAGACCAGTTTTACCGGTCTGCGGATCTTGGTGTAATGAGCGCCGGACTTCAGATGATTGTGAGCATGGAGACGTTTATCGAGATCATTGGTGCTACCGGCATAGAAAGTACCGTCGGAACAGAGGAGGAGGTAGGTAAAGAACATTTTCTTCTACATATGCCCCTCTCCTTGCCACTCCTTTATCGTCTGACTTGGACTCACTAGCATTATGACATTCAAGGTCAGATTGTCCCTGATCCACAACAAACACCCGACTTCCATAACAATGATCATGGCAATAATAATCCAGAGTTTTGTGTATCTGGCGATCATGAAACCGATGGCAGCCATTACAATATCGCAGGTTGAATTTAGAACACTGTCACCAACATATCCGAGGGCAATGGTTGCCTCGCGGTAACGGTTGATGATGATCGGCGAATTCTCCAATAGTTCCCAGCCGGCTTCGATAATAATAGCGATCAGAAAACGGTATTTCATGGGCAAGCGGCGAGCCACCAGCCAGAGGAAGCCGTAGAAAATCATGCCGTGAATGATGTGCGAAAAGGAATAGGCGTCAGCCACCCGCTGGGAATTTTCACTACCCCAAATATTGTTGTCCCACCAGCCGAAATGGCCGTCTGGACCGAGCGGTGAGCGCCCGCTATAGAGCTCGATAGCAGCAACAAGAGCAAGGACAATGACACAACCAATAATTTCGAAACGGTGCTTTTTTATAAACGACCAGAGAGAAACAAAAGATTGAGATATATTCATGTCAAAATTATATCAAATAAATACAAAAAGAGCTCCCTTACGGAAGCTCCTGAGGCATATGATATTCAAACAATAACGGCAGCCCGAAGATCGGTCGCACTACTTTCCGGTGACCGAGGATTGAGGTAAACACCAAATCCCTTTTCGAATCCTGCCATAATTGCCGTCGTTACTGGCTCGATCTGAACGTGCCAATGATAGTGCAACATCTCAGGTTGCGTAGCCGGCGCAGTGTGAACATAGAGATTGTAGTCGGGGTCATTGAGAGTGATCTTGATCCGCTTCAAGACGTTCTGGAGCAAATCAGCAAATTCGGTCAATCGATCAGCCGCCGAATGAGTACTAATATTGGCAAAGTAGCTTTGATGCTCGCGGGGTGAAATAATCACCTGATACGGCGTCTTCGAAATATATGGACAATAGGCGATGAAATTCTGAGTGACCTCCACAATTCGTGAGGTTAAGCGAAGTTCGTCCCGAATCTCTCCACAATAGAAGCAGGCCTGATTCTCTTTGAAGAAAGCCTCAGCTCCCCTAAGTTGATAGCGGATACGAGTCGGTATGACCGGCAGACCGATAATTTGACTATGATCATGCGGCTGACTGGCTCCCGCCTGAGGACCATAATTTTGAAAGATAGCGACGTACTTAACATTACGATCACCTGTGACCATATTGGTCATATCACGCCACATGTGAACCACATCACGAACACAGCCTTGGGCCGCATCCGCCATGTGATCAACATGCTTTGTGGTCTCTATGACAACATAATGGTATCCAAATCCTTCGGTTACCATGAATTGTCCAACCGCCCTTTCCTCGAGCATGACTCCCGGAAAACTCTGATCGAGAGCCGGTCCGAGATTGGGCACGACTCGCACCGTCCAACCTGGACTATTGATAGTCGTACCTTCGGCTCGATAGGATTTTACTTCCGGCGGCGTCATATTTTCATGCCCGACACAAAATGGACAACCTTCGCCGCTGACGATCTTTTGATTAAAGTTTGCCCAATCGCGTGGATTGACCCGCCTAAGTTTTTCGAGGCTTTTCTCACGCCCTGTGGCATTGATTACAACGGTTCCGGAAACCGGATTCCGTCTCAATTCTGCACTGACGTTTGACATAGTTCATCCTTTCTTTGAGCTGAATCCTGACTACAATCTGTCAAAGATCCAAATTTATATAAATGTATACTTCTTTTGCACAATGTCAACGAAAAGCTGACCTGATTTGAGAAAATTTATTTCCCCATCTCCAAAACCTCATCGATCTTGATCTGCTTCACAAATTCCGGGACGTGACTAACGAGGATCATAGCGCCCTCGTATTTATCAAGTGCTCTGGCAATGACTGGAATATGCCTGAAGTTTATATGATTCGTCGGTTCATCGAGAATCAAGAGGCCAGGTTTGAGAAGAACAAGACGGGCGAAAGCGACCAAACCTTTTTGACCTTCGGAAAGAGAACCGATCTTGGTATGGATAGCGTCGGCGCCAATAAGGAAACTAGCGGCTACAGCGCGTAATTCTGTCTCAATAAGTCGGCCACGAGACTCGAGAACGATCTTTTCAAGCGATTGATAAACGGTGTCGTTAAAGTCCATCATAGAGAAGTCTTGGCGATAGTAACCGACACGGATACCATCGAGGATTTTAAGACGGACGCGGTCTCTCGGAGCGGACAGTTCTCCCTTCGTGTCCTGCGCTTCGCTCCGGACAGTCGGGAGAATGTCCGCTCCTGCGACCGCTCTCGGCGTGATATCGTCTAATCCGTTAATATTAGCCGCTGTCAGCGACATATCTTCCGATGTGTTAAAAGGAGCAGTTGAATTCAATTCGGACGATGGGTTACGTGAATTAACGATCGCTTCCAATAATGTGGACTTCCCTATCCCATTCGGACCCGCCAGAAGAAGATGCTGACGGCGGCGAAGCTTGATATTGCAGGTCTTGGTAACTGGTTTGTGAGTTTTGGGACTAATAATGCTATAGGAATTTATGGTAATAATATCGCCGATGGTGTCCTCTTGGGCAGGAATAGTGAAATCCTTGATGGTTTTATCCTCTTTGCGGACATCAACCAATTCCTCAGTCAATTCCTCAGCCTTTTCGCGCATCCTCTTGGCGACGAGACGCATTTGACCGCCTTTCATAGCGAACATATTGGCCTGATCTTTATTGGCTTGAATTTCCTTGGCCAGGCGGGCATTGGTGATATTTTCCTTCTCGATGCGAGTGGTGATCTGGTCGACGACGTCTATGTAGTCCCCGACATATTGTTCAACCTTGCGGGTATGAACATCGAGATAGAGAACGCCGTGGGTGAAGGCATTGAGAAATTCGGCGTCGTGAGAAATCACGAGACAGGTTTTCTTGTAATTGACCAGGAATTGGGTCAGATGCTCAATGCCAGCCTTATCGAGATTGTTGGTTGGTTCATCAAGAAGAAGAATATCGGGATCTTGAATCAAAGCAGAGGCAAGAAGTAATCGGGCCTGTTGACCACCGGAGAACGTCTTAACGATTCGATCTTTTAAATCGGTAGAACTTTTGTGAGTATGCAAGTTAACGACGCCCAAGACTTCATCGATCCGAGGATCAATATCATAAACCTTTTCTTTGAAACATTTGGCAAAGAATTCTCTCACCGTCAGCTCCAGATCTTGTCTCGGAATGACCTGCCGAGCGGTGGCGATAGTCGCTCCATTTGTTATGTGAATTTCACCGGACTCGGGTTGATAATCACCTAGAATCAAGCCGAACATTGTCGTCTTGCCGGCGCCATTTTGGCCCATGATCGTGATCTTGGTGCCTTTGCGCACGGTAAAGCTGACCTCATCGAGAATAGGCTGATTGGGTCCATGTTCAAAGGAAACATCCTCAAAACGGATGATGGTCTCTTGACCGGAGAAGTTTTTCGGTATTTTGTTGCGATCGATCATAATGGGACACGAATGTATAGAGTACGGCAATTACACCGTTTATGCAATGACCTTTTGGATAATTTATCTAACTTCCCAACCTTCCCTCTTCAGCCCGTCATAAATAATTTCCATGATCTTATTGGCCTCATCATCGGTCAACGTCCTCTCCATAGACTGAAAAACTAACCGAAAAGCATACGAAACCTTGCCTTCTTTTTTGAAGGTGTCGAATAATGCGTGTCTGACCAATAGGTCGCTCGCTTTGGCTTCACCAATCCCCTTTTCGATGACTTTCCAAACATTTTCGCCTGTGACTAATTCAGGGACAAAAATGGCAATATCACGAACAATGAACGGATACAGGGAAAACTTTTGATAACGATTTGACGAAGATGGATGCAAATTCAATGCTTCATAAGTGCCCGACTTGAATGATTTAATGATCGGCTCTAGATTAATTTCATAGACACTGTAATTGCCGGCCTTGTTTTTAATAAGTTGTCCCTTGAGGCTTACACCCAACTCACTTTCCAATTTCTTAACCGTTTCATTTACAATCGTCTCCGAATTCAAACCTTTGATCTTCTTGATCTGAGCGGCGCCCAGAACCAAATAGATATCTTCGGATTCATGACTGAAGACATGGCCGATTTCGAAAACTTTAATCGATTCCAAACCAAGAAGATCAGCATTCAAAGCGTTTTTTTCGACGCAAGCCAGCATTCCATCACTTAAATTCTTGCGGGCAAATGCCTTATCTTTCGCCAATGGCTTGGCTGTTTCAATATCACCCTTTTCAACTAGAGTGTATAAGCTGACTTCGGAGAATCCTTGACTGACCAGAATATTCTTGATCTTTTCAGATAGGTAGAAAGACGGCAAGATCGATTTATTTTCATTGCTTGGTGGCGGCAGGATTCCGACAACGTGATCGTAACCGTAGATTCGGCCAACCTCTTCCACAATGTCTTCTTTAATAACTAGATCCAGGCGTTCGTAAGGGATGGTTAGAGACCATTTGTTGTCATTCGCCTCCATGTCATTCCCGTCAGCATCTCGTTTGTCATTCCCGCGAAGGCGGGAATCCAGGATATTACCATTTGATCCCGATGTTGCGGTTACATCCTGGATTCCCGCCTTCGTGGGAATGACAGGAACACTACCTTCAGTGACACCAATCCCCATCCCTTCCAAAATATTCTTGGCCTCATCCAAAGGCACCTTCACACCAAGCCTTTCTTCAAGGTAATTCGGATCGAATTCAATAACAGTTTGCTTGGCCTTGACGAGATATTGATCGACAATCGGACCGAACTTTGCCTCAGGCATTATTTGTTGAATTAGTGCGCAGACATTATGCATGCCATGAATGGCAAGCTCAGGCGTAATCTCATTCTCAAAACGCTTGGATGAATCGCTACGGATGTCATATTTTGTTGAAGTTTTTCGAACGGCTGTCGGATCAAAATTGGCTGATTCAATAATGATCCGCTTGGTTGTTTCGGAAATCTCCGCACGCTTGCCTCCCTTTGCTCCCGCAATGACCAGCGGTCCTTCATCGTCTGCTATTACATTATCAGTCGAATTCAAGGTAATTTCCCGTCCATCGAGTAAGACAATCTTTTCACCTTCTTTGGCCGCCCGAATCACAATGCTGCCGATTACTTTATCCGCATCAAAAGCGTGAAGAGGTTGACCGATGTCGTACATGACATAGTTGGTCAGATCAACAATTACGTTGATCGAACGTTGGCCGATCGATTCCAAGGCGTTCTTGAGCCAAGCGGGCGATTCACATCGATGTGCGACCTGCCTGTCCGGCAGGCAGGCATCGCTAATCCTAGCTGTATAACGACGGCAGAATTTCGGATTCTCAATCTTAATGATTGGTACTTCTTTAATAGTACTCGCTATTTCTTTGACAAAGCGCTCTTTTATTGGCAATTTGGCAAGTAAAGAAACTTCTCCAGCCACGCCTTTATGAGAAAGGGCGTAATGAGCGCGGTCTGGTAGGATTTTGAGATCAAGAATCGAATCAGCTTCCTTGAGGTCTCTCCTCAAGGAGTTCTCAACACCCTCCACTTCGCAGAAATGGAAAGTGAATAACTCCGCCAACTTTTCAGCTGAAGGAATTTCATTTTCGAAATATGTTTGTAGCCAGTTTCTTGAAATATTCATGATTTTTTTACAAATAGGAATCTTGGGACTTTTTTACCATCAATCATCACTTCGTCGGTAAACATTGCTATTGGCCTAGCCCAAAACTTGGACATGCCATTTTCGTACAAAGCTTCATAAATGACCAAATCCTCCAAAGTCTCTGAGTGCTTGGCCACAAAATGAACCTTGTAAAGGTTACCTTTCTTAGAATGTTTGTAAATTCCTGGTTCGATAGTCATATTAGAATTGATTTATCAGCCTCAAATCGCCGTTGTAAATATAGCGGATGTCATCAATGCCGAACTTCAGCATAGCGATCCGATCCAAGCCGAAACCAAAGGCAAAACCTTGCCATTTATCCGGATCAAGGTTTACGGCTTTGAAGACATTGGGATTGACCAGGCCAGCGCCGCCCATTTCCAACCATTTACCTTTCCATTGCATATCAACCTCGACACTTGGTTCTGTGAATGGAAAAAAGCTTGGTCGGAATCTTATTACCACATCGTCACCAAATAATTTTTTGAACATATGCTCCAAAGTCCCTTTCAAATGAGCTAGAGTTACATTTTTGTCCACATAAAGGGCCTCCATTTGGTAGAATTGCGCCTCATGAGTCGCGTCAGTAGCCTCATTTCTGAAAACCTTCCCCGGCACTATTATCCTCACCGGCGGCTTGTTTTTCTCCAAATGCCTTATCTGCACCGAAGAAGTCTGCGTTCGTAAAACCTTAGCCAAACTTTTCTCTTCAGCATCTGTGATTGACCTTTGGGCTTTGAGCTTTGAGCTTTGAGCTTTTATCCAAAACGTATCCTGCATATCCCTAGCCGGATGATCCTTGGGTACATTCAAGGCGTCAAAATTGTGGAACTCATCCTCCAACTCCGGTCCGTCGGCGACATTAAAACCAAGATCATAGAATATCCGATAAATATCGCGGACGACTTGGGTGATCGGATGCAAATGGCCTCTTTGTCCGGAATTCATTGTGCCATTGTAACAAAAATGGCGAGATTTACCATCTTTTCCTGATTTCCTTTAGAGAAATCATAAGCGCAAAATGAGCAGGATATTACTGATCGTCATTCCCATTCCGTTTATAATTCTCCTAATAATATCAACGACAAATTCGTAGACGGAATTATTCTGACTGTTGGCGTTCGAAATGTTATTCGCGATGACTGCCTGAGCCGCCTTGGCCTCCGACAACTTATTGGCAATATCGCTGTTAATTAGAATGAGAGTCACATTGTCCAAAACGCCCGTTATCTTAAGTCCTACATTCACCCGATCAGCCTGATATCTTTCCAGAGCCTTTTTGGTCGCATCGTTAAAAGTGGTCGTTTCTTGTCCAACAGAGCCAGGCCCCGACTCGGCAACCGTATATCCGAGATTATTCAAAATCACTTGAAGCGAACGAACATCATTGCCCACGTCATTAAGCTTGAGATTGCGACTAATCTGCGAGACAAATGAGGTCTGCTTGACTATTGTTGTTTGCGTATTGGATTGTTTATTGACGGAAGATCCCGACGAGGCGTTTTGAACCTGACGATAGGTTATGATGGATCCGGAACTGTAGGAAGAGCCGGATACTGATTGACCACTTGAGTATGAACCACCATTCCCGCCAGAGCCGGCATTATTATTCTGAGTTTGAGTTGCCGTATTTGTCTGGCTGGCGCTTTTCGCGGCAGCAGTCGCCGTCGGAGTCGGAGAAGTCTGGGATGAATTCGTGTTCTGCGAATTTGTCGCGCCGGATGCTGGTGGAGGATTGTGAATAACCGGAGAAGCGGTCGGGGTCGGCGCTTCCTTGACCGGCGGAGTTGGAGTCATTGCTGGTATCGAGTTTCCCGATGGTGTCGGCTCTGCCATGGCTGGTGTCGGTTGAATCTCCACCGAGGCGCAGATCTGCGCGTTGGAAAGATCGGTCCTTTGGGCCTGGGAGGAGTTATAGCCGGCACGCAGAGCAAATAGAGTGTAGGAGTGGCCGCTTCCTGGAGCGACGGATGCATGAACATATTCCCGCGCCGATGAAGGAACGGACATGTAGGCCGTATTATCGACTGAAAGAGCATATCTGTCAGGAGTGTCCGAAGGCGGAGTCCAAGAAAGCTTGACCTGATCTTTGGCGCTTCCCGTAAAACAGCTCTTGAAATTGCCCGGCGCCGAGGTCATTGTGGACGGTGAAAGAAGCGTCGATTGATCAAAACATGACGTGTTGTAGCGACTGACATGATAACCTCCACTATCTCCCAACGAATCAATGGCCTGGTTGATTTGAGCGATGTAAAAACCCAGATTCGGACCTGCATTCATTGAATGGTTGGTGAAAAGAAGGATAGGCTTGCCGTTGATTATGAGAAAGGCCGGCTGACCGGAATCGCCGCCGGTCAAATCCCGGCTAAAGGCCGCGCGCGGTCCGGCGACATACAACCGGTGCTCAATTTCATTTGAAATAGTGCTCAGGGAATGTATTACCGCTTGACCGGATTGATTGAACAAAACGATCGGCACATCGATGACTTCAGCGACGGTCTTTTGGAGCATTCCCTGCAAAGCCGATGAACTTACAAGTTGGTAATATGTAATGGAACTGTCGACGTCTGAATCAAGCAGGCCAATGTTAATGTCAGTGCCGGGAATATTGGCCGAATTGACGACTTTCCTGATAACCGGATTGCCGCTTTTGTCCATGAATGAAACGCTAGTGCCGTTTGCCAATTTGAAATGTTCAGCTGTCACATAATGCCTGGGCGTAATTAGAGTCGCCCCCCCCATAAGCCCATTGCCAAAATGATTGGATAGATCGTCGTTGTAACCGGCAACTCCTGTAAAATCGATCGGCGATATTCTTTCCGTCCATGAATCAGTTTTCCTTATCCAGGGAACACTGCTTCTCGTCGCGTATATAGACAAAACAATTGAAGGGTCTTGGCCGCTTATCCGATTGTCTATCTGATTGGAGACGTGAGTCGCCAGATCTCGGGAATCGCTCGGGCATTGGGCCGAAGTGACTGTCGGTAATGCCAAGGCTGTAAAAACTAGTGCGAAGAGAACACGCTTTTTCATTTATGAAATTATAGCTCCGAAAAAGAATTTCGCCTATGAATTAGGGGGATAATTTATCCAGTTAATTTCCATTTTTATCAAAACTGAGCCACCTCCCAGACTTGAACTGGGGACCTTCGCTTTACAAAAGCGTTGCTCTACCAACTGAGCTAAGGTGGCTTCTTACTTATCCCCTATTCTTCTCAAATAGAACGAAGCGCCATGGTTCCTGATCTCGCCGCGGCCGCGGACGGCGTCGATAACCTTGCGGCCGTGGGGATTCATGAGAGTGCGGTGCTTCAGCTCGACATAGACCCTCCTGACCCTTAAGAGAATGTGATAGGCGACCAACTGGACGACGGCAATAAGGTTGCGCCTGTTGAAACCAGCCACGAAATGGCCGAAAGCGCTCCAAACCGCCTGGAAACTGCGGTCGATCTTTTGGCCGATACCGGAAGCGGCAATGCCCTGGCCAGAGAGTATCTCCCGGCGCTTCAAAAGGACCATTGTGGCCATTCCGGCGAATGAAAGATAGAAGATTGTGATGAGTAGATACATTTTTGTTATCCCTCGAGAACCTTGAAGCGGCGGAAACGGCCGACAGCCATCTTTTCGCCGAACTTTTGCGAGGCGGCGTCAACCAAAGCCTTGATGGTCAACTCGCTATTCTTGATGAATGGCTGTTCCATAAGGACCATCTCCATGAAGTAGGCGTCGAGCTTGCCCTCCAGTATCTTAGCACGAACGGCGGCCGGTTTGTCCTTGACCTCGGCGGCAAAGACTTCCTCGGCGGTCTTCCTGTCGGCCTCGGTGATGTCTTCCCTATTGAGGAATTTAGGATTGGTGGCCGTGACGTGCATGGCAATATCGCGGGCCAAAGTCTTGAATTCATCGGTATTGGAAACGAAATCGGACTCCGAGAGCAATTCTACCATGGATCCGACCGTACCATTGGAGTGTATGTAGGCCTGGATCGTCCCTGAATGGAAAACCCGGTCGCCTTTCTTGGCGGCCAATTCTCCGCTTTTCTTGCGCAGAATGACGATGGCTTTTTCAAAATCTCCGCCGGACTCCTCCAAAGCCTTCTTGCATTGCATGATGGAGATGCCGGTTTGTTCTCGAAGTTCCTTGATTGTTTCGGTTGTGATAGGTTTTGCGGTCATGAGGCTTTTGTTGATCTTGATTGGTAATTCGCTCTGTTGCGGAAGGCCTGGCTCGGATATTTCCGGATCGGCTTGAATCTTATCCTTTTTGTGCCTATTTATAAGCAAAAATGGAC
>Ga0114951_10002951_pt1 | contig 18433 bp, 13 predicted proteins | sample AM7aDNAmetaG_FD_88677 | JGI IMG/M metagenome (GOLD analysis project Ga0114951, IMG submission 88677) | Freshwater microbial communities from Finland to study Microbial Dark Matter (Phase II) - AM7a DNA metaG | ecosystem: Environmental > Aquatic > Freshwater > Lake | place: Finland: Lake Alinen...
AGTGCTTTTCCGCCTTCTCCGCCTTTTTCCCAAACATCAGAAAGGACTGCGTCTTCCGCCCCGGCTTGCAATGCTCTTTGTCTTATAAACTCAATTTCATTGTCGGTATCCGTCGTAAATTTATTTATTGCAACTACTACAGGAACTCCGAAGATTCTGGCGTTTTCAATCTGTTTTTCAAGGTTGCAGACCCCTTCTTCAACCGCTTGTAAGTTTTCTTTCAGAAGATCTTCGGGTATCGGCTTTCCGGGCACTACATTAAATTTGCCGGAATGCATTTTCAAAGCCCGGACCGTGCAAACCATAACTACACAATTGGGAATAAGCTTACTATAACGGCACTTGATGTTCATGAATTTTTCCATACCCAGATCCGCGCCAAAACCTGACTCGGTCACCACATAATCAGCAAGTTTAACCGCCATCTGGTCGGCTATTATGGAATTGTTACCATGCGCAATATTGGCAAACGGGCCGGCATGTACAAAAGCAGGAGTATGCTCTGTTGTTTGCATTAATGTAGGTTTTATTGCATCGCGCATTAAGACGGCCATAGAGCCCGCAACCCCGAGATGTTCCGCTGTTACCGGTTTACCTTCCTTGGTGAAGGCCACGACTATTTTTCCCAGCCGCTGCCGCATATCTTTCAGGCTTGTGGTAAGAGCTAGTATGGCCATAACTTCGGAAGCAACCGAAATATCAAAGCCGGACTGTCTTGCTATTCCGTCATCTTTTCCGCCCAGGCCGATAATTATATTTCTTAAAGCCCGGTCAGAGATATCTACAACTCTGCGCCATAAAATATTATTGAGATCTATGCCTAGTTTATTGCCTTTGTGCAGATGATTATCCAAAAAGGCCGAACAAAGATTGTGTGAAATAGAAACTGCGTGCACATCCCCGGTCAGATGCAAATTAAAATCTTCCATAGGTACAACCTGGGAATAACCGCCGCCCGCCGCGCCGCCCTTAATACCAAAGACCGGCCCGAGTGAAGGCTGCCTTATGGCAGTTATAACTTTTTTACCTATTTTTGCGAGACCCAGCGAAAGGCCTATAGTAGTTACGGTTTTACCTTCCCCGAGAGGAGTAGGAGTAATAGCCGTAACATCAATATATTTACCTTGAGGCCGCGCTTTCACCCGGTCTAATAGTTCAAGTTTTATTTTTGCTTTTACATCACCATAGAGTTCTATCTCTTCTCTTTTTATACCTATTTTTGCCGCTATATCCGTAATAGGTTTTAACTTAACAGCCTGGGCAATATCAATATCCGAAGGTACTTTAACTTTGTTTACTTTCATAATTCCCCCCTTTAAAATATAATAACTAAGTTAAAAAACTAAAGCAGTAATATTTTCTTTGAATTGATTCTTAAAATATACTTCAACGATAGTTAGACCTTAAAAACTTTACAAACCTTATAAACCTTACGAACTTCGTTCTTAGTATTCATCCGGTAATTCTTTTAACTGTGCATAGGTAAAGACCGGACCGTCCTTGCAAATATAAATATTTTTAACATTGCACCGGCCGCACTTACCCAGACCGCACTTCATTCTCATTTCAAGAGTTGTTACTATCTGCTCCGGAGTAAAACCGAGGTCAAGCAGTTCTTTAAGTACGAACTTTATCATAATCGGCGGACCGCAGATAATCGCCACCGAATCAGCAGGTGACAGGTGTACCTCTTTTAACACAGTAGGGACAAAACCGACTTTATGTTTCCAGCCTTCGGCACCTTTATCAGCGGTAAGTATTATTTCTGTATCTGGCACTTTTTCCCAGTCAGAGAACCGGTCTTTATAGCAGATATCCAGAGGGCTCCGGGCCCCGTAGAGAATTGTTTTTTTCTTGAAATCCTTAAAAGTATCGAGTGCAAACTCGATGGGCGACCTTAAAGCCGCCAGGCCCACCCCGCCGGCGATGTAAAGAAGGTTTTTACCTTGCCACTTATCAAAGGGGAACCAGTTACCATAAGGCCCTCTTATCCCGACAATAGCACCCGCTTCAAGTTCATGTATCGCTTCGGTCACCTGGCCGACTTTTCTTATGGAACATTCTATAAATTCATTCCGAGTCTGCGGATTTGCAAAAGTAAAAATAGTCTCACCTACTCCAAAAATATCAAGAATTAGGAACTGACCGGCCTTCCAGGAAAAAGTTTTCCTTACCCCGGGATCCAGCAATTCAAACTTATAACTCTTAATGTCTACGGTCTCAACCTTAACTTCGACCACCTTTGCAAGATGAGGTTTATATATATTCTCCGCCACTATACACTCCTATCATTTAGTTGTTTGTTTTTTTGCTAAACTTCTAGCCATCCGACCATCCGAGCCCCTGTTACCGTATTTCCTCAATAACCTTCCTGATATCAATACTCACCGGGCAGGCTTTTATACAGCGGCCACAGCCCGTACAGAGTTCTTCCTTGAAATTATCCACATGATAGTTAAACTTATGCATAAACCTCTGCCGGAATCTTTTCTTGGTATCGGTCCGGGGATTTACTCCGCCCGCCATCCGTGTAAAGAGTTCATTCATACAGGTATCCCAGCTTCTCACCCTGACCGAGTTAATATTATCAAAAGCTTTTTCGGTAATATCAAAACAGTAGCAGGTTGGGCAGACAAAAGTACAGGCCCCGCATTTAACACAGGGCAGATGCACGGTATCCCAATAAACCGATTCAAACGCCGGCTCCAGTTTGCGCTTTACTTCAGCCAAATCGAGTTTCTTTGCTATCTTTTTCTCGGCTTCGGCTTTAAAAGTCACCTTGGCCTCTTCGTCGGCCTTTGAGGCCTCAGTAAAATATTTGGAATTATCGCCTATAAGTTTTCTGCCTTTGTCTGTGATACTCTCCGCCAGGTATTTACCGTCTTTAATATTAGTCAACAGGACATCACTGCCTGTTTCATTTACCGGACTGCCTTTTGTAAAGGAAGTACAAAAACAGGTACTTTCGGGCTTTTCGCAAGAGATACATATTATTGTGGTCTTTGCTATTCTTTTTGTGTAATATTCGTCAACAAAATTACTCCAGTTAAACAACTTACCTATAATATCAAAACCTCTCGCATCACACGGCCGGCAGCCAAAAATAACCGTTTCTTCGGGTTCGGGTCCGTCTTCAATGGTAACTCCGCTTTTATTTCTTTTAATTTTGAAGAAAGTTTCTGATTGCAGATATACCTTGTCTTTTGCCGTAGTATGGGTCAATAGAGCATCTCCATGCCATTCTGAGGAGGAAGAGAGCTTGCCAAAAAGCACGGTGTCTTCTGCGTCTTTTTTGGGAGCAAAAACCGCTTTCAATTTTATCAGGTCAGTAAGCAGGTTCTTTATGTTTTCTTTTGTTATTAAATAAGCCATAAGCTCCTACAAAATATCAGATTCGGAATCAGCTTCATTATAAGTTGAAAGTGGAGGTAATACATCCATATCGGCGCCGCTCTCATAATTAAACAGCTCTTTAGCGTCTTTAGCCAGCTTCTTAGTAAGCAGAGTCAAAGGTATATTAACCGGACAAGCCGTATCACAGGCCTTACAATCCGTACAGCGGCCGAAGACATGCTGCATCCGGATCATATGAAACAGCTTATTTTCTTCCGCATCAACATTTTTATTAAGATACTCCGGCATGGTTCTGTTTGCAAAACAATCCGGACAATAGCAGACCGGGCAGACATTGCGGCAGGCATAGCAGCGGATACATTTTTCAAACTGCCGGTTCCAGAACTCCGCTTTCTCTTTAGAACTCTTTTTTTCAAATTCCACTACATCGAGAAAGTTCTTAGGGGCCGCCGAATCTTTTCCGGTTCCGACGGTAAAATCCGCGCCTTTCGGTTGTTTTACCCGGCAATTCTCGCACTTTTCCAATTGCTTTCCGGTTTTTTTATCAAGAACACCTTCACAGGCAACGCCGATAACAACAACATTTTCCCGGCTAAACTGCTTTTCTTTAATGAGTTCAAAAACCGTGGCGATATCGCAGCCTTTGCATACAACTGCGAGCTTATTCTTTTTAAATTTTGTGAGGTAAAGACCGAGATTATTTATGCAGTATTTGTTAAATATAAGTCTTGCCGTGTCATTTGCGTCCTGTACAAATGCCGGTCTGGTTGACAACTCGTCATAGGCCTTCTCGTAGCCGATAGCCCAGTCAACTTTCTTTTCGGCCAAAAGTTTTTTTATTATTTCCTGTAATTCTTTATCCATTATCCTTCCAGTCCTTTACTTCTGCGTAAACTTTTTTTACAACTTCGGCGAATTTCTTGCCTTCGGAGGCCGAGACCCAGCTTGCGTGAAAACGCCTCCGGTCTACACCAAAATGTTCCAACAGACTTTTTAAATGCGGATATCTTCTGCGCCAGTAAAAATTACCTTCGGTATAATGGCAATCCCCCGGATGGCACCCGGAAACTAAAACTCCGTCCGCCCCGTTATGGAAGGCCTCTATGATCATCATAGGATCCATTCTGCCTGTGCAGGGAATCCGTATTACCTTGATATTAGAAGGGTAGATATTACGCCCGAGCCCCGTCATATCTGCGCCGGCGTATGAACACCAGTTGCAAAGAAATCCGACTATGTTTATTTCTTTAACTTTGCTCTCCACCATTTTCTCCTAACAAAATCAACTGAAGTTTATCAGTAATTAGCAATTAGCTATTAGTAATCGGCATTGTTGCCGTTTCCACCTGGCTTAGAATCTGCCTTTCAGAAAAGCCTTTCAGATCTACGGCTTTAGAGTAGCAGGCCCCGACACAAACGCCGCAGCCTTTACAGACACTTTCTAAAACTTCGGCCACATGCCGCACTTCACCTCTTTTTACTTCTTTATCTTTCATCTCGATTGCCGAGTAAGGACAGACATTATAGCAAGTTTCACAGCCGGAACAGGTCAGCTGATTTACGCCGGCAATTAACGGTTCTACTTCCATTTTTTCTTTGGCAAATATTGCGCAAACCTTAGCGGCCGTTGCGGAAGCCATAGCTACCGTATCAGGGATATCCTTGGGCGACTGGCAGCAACCGGCAACAAAAACTCCGGAGATTGCCGTTTCAACCGGCGCAAGTTTTGGATGGAGTTCGTTATAAAAACCATATTGATCAGAAGACATATGGAAAAGCTGGGAAAACTCCTTCGCGCCTTTTCTGGGTTCAAGACCGTTTGCCAGAACAACCAGATCGGCTTCTATTTCAACCTGGGCTCCGGACAAAGTATCGGCGCCTTTGACCAGCAGTTTATTACCGCGTTCGTAGATCTTCGAAACCCGGCCCCTTAAGTAGACGACCCCGTAATCGTTCTGGGCGCGCTGGACAAACTCTTCGTAATTCTTCCCCGCAGCCCGGATGTCTATATAAAAGACATAGGATTGGGTTTCGGGATAGTGGTCCTTTAGCAGCATGGCTTGCTTCGCGGTATACATACAACAGACCCGCGAGCAGTAAGGCCGTTTTTTTGATTCATCCCGGGAGCCAACGCACTGTATAAATACCACATTCTTAACTTCTTTTTGATCCGAAGGCCTGACTACATGCCCTTCGGTCGGCCCCGAAGAACTGATAAGCCGTTCAAACTGCAGACTAGAGATAACATCTTTGATCTCTCCGTATCCGTATTCTCCGTAAGACGAATGGTCATAAATATCAAAACCGGTAGCAACAACCACCGCGCCGAATTTTTCCGTAATTAGCTCGTCCTGCTGCGTATAGTCGACGGCACTTGTCGGACAAACTTTTTCGCATATTTTGCATTTTCCGGTCAGGAAAAATGTGCAGGTCTCCCGGTCAATAACCGGGACATTGGGTACAGCCTGAGGGAAAAGCGTATAGATAGCTTTTCTTGGACCGAGCCGGCCGTCGAAATCTGAAAGCGATTTTTTATTGGGACATTTTGTAACACAGACTCCGCAGCCGATACATTTGGAATTTACCGACTTGGCCTTCTTTTTTATCTTTACCTCAAACTGGCCTATGAAACCGCTTACTTCAGTAACTTCGGCGTAGGTGAGCAGGGTAATATTTTTGTCCTGGGAAACTGCGACCATTTTAGGAGTCAATATACAGGCAGAACAGTCCAGAGTGGGGAAGGTCTTGTCCAACTGTGCCATCCGCCCGCCGATAGAAGATTCTTTTTCTACAAGCACAACTTTGTAACCGGCGGCAGCGATATCTAGCGCGGCTTGAATACCCGCAATACCGCCGCCTATTACTAATGCTCTTTTTTCTATGGGCGCAAACATTTTAGTAAGTACTTCACTTCGTCTTACTTTCGAAACAGACATTTCCATGAGCTTCATGGCTTTTTCTGTTGCCAGCTCTTTGTTATCACTGTGCACCCACGAGACATGCTCTCTAATATTGGCCATCTCCACCATATAAGGATTCAGACCCGCTCTTTCAAGAGTATTTCTAAAGGTTAACTCATGCATTCTCGGAGAACAGGCGGAAACAACAATACGGTCCAGATTATGAGTTTTGATGGCATCTATTATGGTATTTTGCCCGGGATCCGAGCACATAAATTTGTAGTCAACCGCAACCTTGACCCCGGGTAAGGACTCGGCGTATTTGGCCACACGGGAAACATCAACAACCCCGGAAATATTAGTGCCGCAATGGCAGACAAAAACTCCGATTCGGGCCATTATAATATTCCTTTTGCTTTAAGCAAGGGCTTTGGATTAATAAAATGCTTATTCAACATCAAGTCCATAGAATTATACCCGAGAGCCAGACCCAGCACCTGCGTAAAATAGAGCACAGGGATATTCAGCTCTGTTTTTATTAATTTTGCTATCTCCGGCTGTCTCGCATCAAGATTACTGTGACACAAAGGGCAGGCAACCATCACCAGATCGGCTCCGCAATCCTTTGCTTCTTTTAGAATATCACCGGAGAGTTTCCGCGCAATTTCTGTTTTTGTAAGAGAAAAACCCGCGCCGCAACATTCAGTTTTGTAATACCATTTTACCGGCTCTGCGCCGAGAGCTTTTACAAGATTATCCATGAGCATGGGATTTTCAACTCTGTCATTTACGCAAACTTCCGCCGGCCGGGTCATCAAACAGCCGTAATAACAGGCTATTTTCAGGCCTTTAAGTTCTTTTTTAATTTTTGCTTTAATATTTTCTATGCCATATTGTTCAATTAGTATACGGGTAAGGTGCATGACTTCGGTCTTACCGTTGTATTTTTCGCCTATTACTTCTTCAACTTCTTTTTTAAGTTTTGGATCTTTTTCAATGTGAAGATGCGCCATCTTTAAGCGTGAGAAACAGGCCGAGCAGGGCGAAGTAATGTTTAAACCTTGTTTTTCAGCCCAGACAAGCGATTTTGCGGGTAAGGCAGCGGCTGTAAGCTCGGAAGTAATATGCGCAGTGGTGGCACCGCAGCAGATCCAGTCCGGAATTTCAACCAGATCTATTTCCAGGTCTTCACAGACCAGACGAGTGGAGATATCATATTCTTTTGCGGTCGAAGAAAGTGAACAACCCGGAAAATAAGCGACTTTAAGCATTTTTTTCGTAGATCCTTTCCCTGTCTTTCTTTCGTATCAGCTTGAACATTCTGATATTTTTTATCAGTTCAGAGGGATTGTAGAAAAGGTGCGGAATAAAATTGATCTTCCCTTTAATAATCATCTTTAACCCCATAGGGTAAATATCCTTAAGCGGATGCAAGGAAAGTAAATTATAGGCACCAATCAGCCCAAGTTCATATATCTTTCCTGTAAGCTCTATTGATTTAAGAAAAATCCAGTCAAAAATGGGTATCTCATTCTCGGAGAGTTTGTAGCTGCCGGCTTGCGCCATGATTTTAAGGGTATCCATAACTTTGGCAATATCTATCTCTCTTGGACAGCGTGTAGTGCAGGTTTCACAGGAAACACAATACCAGGAAGTATTTGAGGACATAACCTGATCGTGCATACCCAGCTGGACCATCCTCATAATCATACTCGGCGGATAATCCATAGCATAAGCAACGGGACAGCCGGCGGAACATTTTCCGCATTGGTAGCAATTAGATATCTTCTGCTGGCTTAGATTTTCAACATCCTTTCTAAACCCTTCTGCTATGTTTTTTAATTGGAGCTCATATTTCACTTCTAACTCCGGCCAAAATATTTAAAAAGCTTTAAAAACCTTGTCTATTATAACATTGAGGTGAAGGGAAATCAAATAGAATGATATTTTCTTAATTAGCTATTTCATACCAGAGTGTTTTATATTCAGGGCTTATTTTAAATGATGTTTTACCTGACTCCGTAACTTTTACGGGTACATTAGTTTTTCTTTCACCTTCCTCGTTCAGGGCCCATACTTTAAAACTTTTAAAGGTTTTTATCGATATCTCAGCGTTTATTCCTTCACAAAGTGCAGGGGCTTTTCCCCAGGCCCGGCCCACCGAGTTTTTTTCCATATCTTTCCATTTAAGACCAGTGTTTTCTATGTAGCCGGTTGCGGTTATAAGAGTACCTTTTTCCTGTTCCGTAATAGTGATAGCGCACCAGCCGTCCTGCAGGGTTTTTCCGGCGTCTATTTCATACTCTCCCAGAGTATACTTATTCCCTCCCGCAAAGCCGATTACGCCCTTGCTTTTAGGGCTATTTATTGTGACCACGCCGTGCGTACTGTCTTTTAAATCCCAATTTAACTCGCCGGTATCTGAGGTAAAGGCCTTAAGATCAAAAGGTTCAATTACAGGTTTAAAATCTACGTCGGGAAACTTTACTTTTTCCGTCGCAATGGAGACGGCTTTAAGAAGAGAAGTTTCCGCCGGCACACCCGCAGTTTCTGTGCTTACTTTTATCCAGGAGGACATCGTCAAAAGATTTTCAAGTTCTTCTTTCTTTCCTATTTTGACAACGACGCGGTCTTTCGCGGGAGAAACATCTCCCCTCTTAAACAGAGCCATTGCCGGTAATAGTGATACCATCTTCACGGGATGCTGGTCTATATCAAAAAAACTTGTAAAATACCCGGTATCCCAGTTATTTTTCCGGTGCGAGTAAGCAAATGCGTAAATAGCGTCCCAATCCTGAAAAGCCGCATAAGCGGAAAGTAGCAGAAACCCCTCTCCGGAAAAAGTATTAGGCGCCGGATTGTTAAATTCAGTTACTGCAAAAGGCATACCTTCAATACGCCTCGAAGCAAGAGCCGGTATTACTCCTCCCCTGGAATTTACCATAGAATTATTCTTAACCTGCCAATTTTCAGGATCCCACGGTTTACCGGGAAATTCCGGATGCTGCCAGTAAGCATGCGTGTCGGCGGCATCAAGTTCGTCCATTAAATTCGGCGTTGAATAGCCTATAGCTGTACCTATCACGACAGCTTTAACTTTCAGTTCATTTTTTAAATACTTTGACATTCCCTGCCAGTAAGCATCCTCGGTTTCCAGCAGGAATTTCAGCCAGTCCTCTTTTTGTTTTATTGTGGCCGTATTTTCTGCTTTCTCGCAAACAGGAATATCTGATTTTTCCAGGGAAGCTTCGGGGGCAAGCCCCAGATTCCCGCCGGATTTAAGCGAAACAGCCGCAAAGGAATATTCGTTTAGCTGTCTTCCCAGCGCGCCAAAATTTATTCGCGCATTCAGGTCTTCTTTCTCTGCGGTAAATCTATACTCGAACTTTTTCCACTCAGCGGAAAGCACGGCTTTTTTTCTGAAGCCAAGATTATTCCAGGGAGAGTGACCCATCCCGAGCTCCGCAAATATTTCACAGGGTTTTTCCGATTTAGCCAAAAAAGAGAGCGTATAAAGCCTTCCGGGATGCACTATGAGACCCGGCTGATTAAATTGTATATGCCACTCTGCCTTTCCCGGCCGTTCTACTTTGATTGCTATAGCTTTACTATTATCAAATTTTCCGGTTGGAACCTGACTAAAAACCGTTTTAGCGGCCGCGCCTTCGTGTTGTTCCAAAGTCCAGCCGCTTCTGCTGTCGCTAAAATCACCGTTAATTAAGAGTTCTTCGCTTAACTTTTCTGTCGAAGTGCCCCAGGCATTGCGTAATTTACCAGTATCGCGGTATTTTTCCTTAAGCCAGTAGTTCCATTTTTTCCCGAGCTCCTTTAAAAAAACTTCAGGTAGTTCATCAATCGCGCCGGTCAGCCAAGAAGACAGGAGGCCGTTCTCGTTATTTATTTCCACAAAAGCAGTCGCAGGATCTTCGCCGTAGGAAAGTCCCGTATAAGTATTCTTATGGGTCAAAAGTTTTAAGGCGTATTCCCGCTGTAACTCTGTCTCCTTTTCATAAAAGAAACCCAAAATATGGTTTTTTTTCCAGTCTAACTTATCTATTTCTTTGGGCAGGCCGTCGTTAGAATTAAAAGGCCTGGAGACCAGCAGATTTATATTATAATAAATTCCGTTTTCCTTTAATTTCGAGAGAAAATAATCCAGCCGGTCCAGCGCTTCCGGATCCAGTTCCCGGGTATTCTTTCCGGTTCGGCTTCGTATCCCGTTCGGGAAGGTTTGGTTGTCCATATGGTGAAACCGCACGCTGTTTATGCCAAATTTAGCCATGCGCTTGGCTATTTTTTCCGCGGACTCTTTTTCAGGAAAAGACGCCCCAAAACAAAAATTAACACCGAAAAATCTGATTCTTTCCTTGCCTGAGTAAAAATGCCCGTCCTTTCCCACCGTAACAAAACCTGCTTTTCCTGCAGGTTTATCCTGCCGGCCGCTAATATCGGTAAAAGTCACAGAAGCATCGTCCCATTTAACCGAAAAAGGAAAAAGTCCCTCTTCACTGCCATTGAGCCGGGAAATAATAGCAAAAAAAAGAAAGAGTGCACAGGCAAGAATACTAGCTTTCTTCAAGAGACCTTCTTAAAAGAGACTATAAGTTTTACTTTTTAACTTTGACTGCTGCGTCTTATCATACTCTTCGATAGTGGGAATTCTACTTCTTTTCCCATTTTAACAGGTCCATAACGGAAGAAAGCGTACTGTCCTCAAGTATTTCTTTTGTAAGCCGGTTTTCTTTTTCCAGAACATCCATCGCCCGGTTGGCATATTCGACCGCTTTTTCTTTCGGGATTACCATAATGCCGTCATCATCGCCCAAAATCCAGTCGCCGGGGAATATTTTGACTCCGGCTATGATTACCGGGACATTTATTTCACCGAATCCTTTGGGCTCGCCCGCATTTGACATAATAAGTTTCGAAAAAGCCGGAAATTTGAATTTTTTTATCTCTTCTGTGTCTCTTATAGCGCCGTTTATTACCACTCCTGCAATTTTCTTCCTGACACAACTTGTAGTGGCCAGTCCGCCCCAGACAGCAGGCCCTACCCCTGCGGCATCTATGACAATAACATCACCTGCTTCTGCTATATCTATAGCCTCCACAGGCTTTGCCCAGTCGCCCGGGTAAGTGCGGACGGTTACGGCTCTTCCTGCGAGTTTAAGGCCGTTTAGGACGGGTTTTAGCCCCTCTAAAGAGGGCATTCTGTGCAAAGCATCAGAAAGATTCGCCGTAGAAACCTGCTTAAGTATCCCGGAAATATCCTCTTCGCCGCCTCTTTTAAAGAGCCGGGTGCTCACCTTTTTCAAAGAAGTAAGGGCTTTTTTCATATCTGAGGCAGCTTTCCTGGCGTCTTGCGCTTTTGTAACAGCCCCGCCGACAATGACAATACTGGCACCCGCTTTTACAGCGTCAACAATATTTTCCGAATTTATACCACCGGCAACTGCTACAGGTATCTTAACCGCCGCCACTACCTTTTTCAGTATCTCAAAAGGTGATTTTCCACGCATTTGCATATCTATCGAAGTGTGAATCCCGATATAATTAACTCCGAGTTTTTCAACTTCGAGGGCTCTTTTTACCGGATCTTTTACATCTATCATATCAACAATAATTTCACAGCCGTAATTTTTAGCCGCTTCAACACACTCTGAAATAGTAGAATCGGAGGCCGCGCCTAATACATCAACTATTTTAGCGCCGGACTTAGCGGCAATTTCTACTTCTGCTCTGCCAGCGTCCATAGTCTTCATATCAGCAACAATGGTTTTTTCGGGAAATTCCTTTTTTAATGCGCGGATACAATTTAAGCCCTCAGCCTTGATAAGCGGAGTTCCTGCTTCAAGCCAGTCTGCACCGCCTGCAGCAGCTTCTTTTGCTGCTTTAAGAGCCCTGTGCATATCAACAAAATCTAAAGCAATTTGTAAAATAGGTTTTCTAAGCATAGTTTTTACCTCGGATTGTATTTTAACATGAAAATATGGTTAAGTCCATAAGGTTAATAATCAGGAATTTTATCAATTAGTGATATAGAGGGTATTACTTTTGGATAAATTTTAGAAACCAGTCGTTGTCTTTGCCCCCATATTCAAACGCCCCGATATCTATTCTTTTGCCTCCGCCTTCCGGGACTGGAAAAGACGGGTCACCTTTGTCAATTGCGGGACTGCCTTCTTTAAGGCGGTAATCACCGGCTTCAGGGTTTACAAATTTAGGGTCAATAAAGAGGCTGTTTTTATCAAACGCCGGATCTTTCTTAGGATAAGTATAATCAAAATTCTGAATATTGTAATCTATAACCGAACCCGGCTTACTGGACTCATCTATGCCTATCTGGCCGCTTCCGCCGCTTTTTTTCCCTTTGGAGTTACCATTGTTATAAAATATATTGTTTAACACGGTGGCGTGATCTGAGCCTCCGGTAATTATTATCCCGCCATAAAAAGATTCAGCAACGACATTATTCACAAAAGTAACATAATCGGTACCCCGTCCGGGTATTATGGCGTAAGCATGCGCGCCTCTGAAAACATTATTTTTAAAAGTTAAATGATGAATGTTGTTTTTGCCGTTCTTGCCGGTGTCGGAGCCCATAAACATCTGGCCGATATTCAAGCAATAATTTTTTTCTATAAGAATATCCGAAGCGTATTGGACACTCGGACTGACAGAAAAAGTCTGAAAAGCATCCAGGTGCGGATTACTTTTAGGAAATTGCTCCGGGTCAAGAAAGTCATGCAGAAAATTGTATCTTATGATATGACCGGCCCCGAATAGCCTGACTGCGTCTTCCCCGCCAACATTCTCGCCGGTTTCCGTATTGCAATTTGTGCCGCGGCTCACATCATTGCCTTCAACAAGCCAGTTCTCGCCCATAATATTTATCGCCGTTCCGGGACACCGGAAGAGTGTATTTCCTTTTATCAGAACATTTTTGCTGTCCTGGCTGTCACTCCTGATTCCGCCGTACCTGCCCTTGCCCGGATTTAAATCATGCATAAAGTTATTTATTATTTCCACAGAATCGGATTTTCTTAAGAATACTCCGGCAGTACCGGTAATAGCGGTTATTTCAAAATTCTCTATTCTGATAAAAGCAGCACCGTTAAAATCGAAACCTTTTGTAACGCTATTTTTTTCCGGATTTCCTGGGAAAGCAAAAGGTTTAAGCGGGTCAAATAGTTTAATTTTGTCGACATGCTTCTGGTCCGGTACAGAAAAACCTTTTATGGTTACTAAATTATCCTTTGTCCCTTTGGCGCTGATGGCGGTCCGGCCGTAATTCCCCGGCATAACAATAACCGTATCACCCTGCTTCGCAGTTTCAGCTCCATGTTGAATAGTAAGCCAGGGTAAATCCTTTGTTCCCGGGTTTATATCCTTAGCTCCGGCTTGGCGGCTATTTACATAGTAGGTCGCGGCGTTGAGATTGCAGGCAAGCAGCAGCAAGGCGGGTACGATAAACTTCATCATTTTGTGGCCTCCGTTTAAATGCGGGCGCTCTTTTAGCTACTGTCCGTATATTAGCAGAGGAGTATTATTACTTCAACAGTAATACTATTTTGCTATCTTATAAACATGAACCTGCCAGGGTTCAAAAATGTCTTTAAAAATACCTTTATCAGAAATTATAACAGAGCGGGCTTCACCGAGCACCTCGGCAATAGTTTCTCTTGATATACCGGTTAATTCAAATTTCGCGGCCGTTTTTCCGCTTCGCGTTGGCACGGCAAAAATATAGGTGTCACCTTTAAATTTCTTAATGCTTGTTTTTATAAAAGGTTCATTTCTGCCGGAAGAAACGGTCAGGCCGCCGGCTTCAGGGCTGTTAATAACAGGTGCCATCTCTTTTATCTCCGCGTTTAACTTAGTTACAGCAGTAAGCATTTCTTTATCATTTAAGAGTGCGCGGGAGTCGTAATCAGGTTTAAATTTGTGCGTATAGTAAACAAGACCCTTGGAACCATAAATAATGGAAAGCCATGCTTCCGTTCTGACATTTGCGGGCTTTGGTTTACTCGCCGGATTCTTTATCACTGTTGTTTCAATAAAATTCCATTTAATTTTATCAGCACCGGCAAATTCAGTAATTCTATCAAGCCCTTTCCCAAGGTACCAGATAAGATTATCGCTCCCGCGGCCGGCTACCGGGTAAACATTAAAAGATATGATATCCCCGGCTTTAAAATAATCTTTGTAATCACTAAGTGCTGCCCCGGGGCCTCTTCCTTCATAATTATCAATTACAAGCCCTTCGCCAAAATTAGCAAGTACAGGCCGGGAAGTGTCGTTCCTCTTAATTTCTTTGTAAACGGAAATAAGCACCACGGGCTTCAGACAGGTGCCGGAGCCCCGGCCGTAGATAACCGGCTGCATATTATCAGGCTCATTTTTACCCAGCCAGGCGATTATTGTTTTATCTTCTTTTCTGGAAAGCAACGTCTCATTTTGCGCGCAAATCAGATACATACCGGCTTCTTTTAATTTATCTATTTCTTTGCTCTTGAAGCCGTCACGCACTGCCACATAAGTATTTATCCCGGCTGCTTTATAGGCGGCCGCATCCCCTGCTTCCTGCAGCCAGACGCCGATAGGAAAAAACCCCGGATCGGCAGGCGGCCCGTTTTTCCACTGCTTATAGACTTCAGTAAAATATTCTCCGTTGTTATCTGCAGCCGGGCAAAATCCGGCACCAAGTAGAAATACTGTCAGCAGAATCCGTCTTAACAAAATATTGCTCCTTTAGAAAATCCGCAATTTACCGGCTTTATTTCAATATCGCAATTTTTTTGACTATCGCTACACCCGGGCCTTCGGCTTTAACCATATAAATTCCGGAAGCAAGGAATTCCCCTGCATCATTCCTGCAGTCAAAGACAAAACTGTCAACTTGTAACGGACCGGTCGCTATTGAGGAAACGGTCCTGCATAAATTGCCTCTGGAATTATATACCTTGAAAGTAATCGTCCCGGCTTCCGTTGCCTTGTAAAGAAAATTGGAGGTTTCCGATTTACTCGGGTTCACATAACCGTCTTTACCGCCGACTATTTTGAAATACCCGGAGTTGCCGGCTTGAGTTACTGTTATGTCAGCACCGAATTTTTCCAGAAAGGAATAGTAATCCACCTGTCCTACAACGAGTATATTACCCGTACTGTCGGTCGTTATTCCGTAACCGGAATCACTGGCAACTTTACCTTTATACGTGTAAATTTGTTCGGCAAGCGTGGTACCGGCCGTATCACAATCATTTAACCAAAGAAATCCATCTTGAGTACCTGTAATAAGCAGGTGTCCGTTGAAAAGCGTTATCCCCTGAGCAAGTATTTTTGCCTGATTCTTTTTCCATATTTGACTGCAATCACTTCCGGAATATTTCCCTAACAAAAGATTACCATCACTGCCGACACCGGGGGCATAGCCTGCTATATATAAATCTCCCGCACTATCCACAGCTATACCGCTTCCAAAACTGCCGTTATCAACACTTAATGTTTTATTCCAGATTATACTAAGGTTTGTTGCATCAAATTTTCCTGACCATAAATTGGAACCCGTAAAACCTGTTGGAATACCGGCTGTGGCATAAATGTAGGTCCCGGCTGTATCTACGGCTATACCCATTTTTTGCACCCCACTATAGGAGGGAACCCCGACGGTGCTTATAGTTGTACCTCTGGTGAATGCTCCTGCTGAGGTATATTTATCGATAAAAGCCCCTCCGGAAGTAGTTCCTATTGTATAGATATTATCAGTTTTATCTATGCAAATGCCGAATCCTTTGGAAGAAACGCGGGTGGTATCTGTCCATAGGATATTTCCGTTTGTATCGTACTTTCTCATCCAAAGAGATGTAGTGTTAGCATATCCGGTTACATAAACATTTCCGGCGCTGTCTAACGCTACGCCATTTCCTCCGTCCCAAGTTGTTGTACTATAGTATCTCCGCCACACCTCTTTACCTGCAGAACTATACTTTGCCACGAAGGTATCTTGCGATGTACCTGGCGCGCCGGAGTAAAAAACCGCTGTACCTGTAACAAAAATATTTCCCGGCACATCTATTGCTACAGCATTTATGTCAAAAAACCCTGTTTCGGTTATCGAGGTGGTCCAGGTGACGGGATGAATACCTGCCTGCGCAGTAAAAACAAAAATACTACTTAGGAACAAAACTAAAGCTGCCAAAAAAATTTTTTTCATTATCCATCCTCCATTTATACTATTAAAAGTAATTTTTTCATGATTTTTTATTTTACTACAGGTTTAGCTTGCGGGCTTTCCTTAACCGGAATAGGTGTACTTGCATTCCCTTTTACATTTCCACTTCCGGGCGTATAACCCTGGTTGTTCTCGGTCTTTCTCTTTTTAGTTCTACTTCCGGCTGTGTCATCCAATAATATACCCACGCTGATGCGATGGGTCAAGCCCAGGGATTTTCCGAAACTTACGCCGTAATCAAAAATATACTGTTCTTCCATTCTATAGCCGAGACCGAAGGAAAAACTCTGATCATCCGTAGAAAGAAAAGGCACTCCGATTCTTACGGCATATTCTTGATAATTACCTTCAATTCCGAGTTTTACCATTTTGCCGTCACCGTTAATAACGCCGTCCATTGCGACAACAACCACTAAATCTTGTGCCAAACCATTAACAAGATAGGAAACTCCGCCTTGAATAACAAAAGGGAGAGACTCTGTTGTATCAAGATATTTCAGACCCGTACCCAAATTTAAGATTGAAATCCCGGCATTTAACTCTTCCATAAATAAACCTTTGTAAAATGCTCCGGCATCGAAAGCGAAGGTAAGCGCATTTTTGGAACCTATCAGGGTACTCGAGAGCGCTTTCAAACTTGCGCCGATACCGAGTTTATTTCCTAAGGGAAGCCCGAAAGTTACACTCCCCATTATATCCTGTTCACTTGAAACAATTACAGAAGTTCCGTCCAGCGAGTTTAAGTCCATTGCGCCGCCGTCCATATAGGATAAATTTATTCCCAGGACACCTATGCCCATTTTTTGACCGTAGGTTATACTCCCGAAATTCATACCCGTAGAACCGCTGTTATAGTACATCGTGGACAACTGGGGAATCTGTAAATCTGCAATACTCGCAGGATTATACCGTAGAAGCGTTATATCCCCCGTAAAAGAGGTACAAGCCCCGGCAAGCCCTGCTCCTCTAGCCCCAATATCCTCAAGCAGAACATATCCCGTTATAGCCGAAGAAACACCCCTAAACATAATAAATAAAGCAAAAACTAGGGCCTTTGTTCGCATCTTTCCTCCAAATATTCAATTTTATTAGCTTTCTACTATGTATTAGTAGCATTTAAATGGTAAAAGTTCATTTTCTATAGAAATTCATTTCTTTTGCCTTATAAATTATACCTTAAAAAGTGTGACAGTAACAGAAGTACAATACAGAAGTATAATCTGGTATCCGTCATATCAAAGCTCCCAACCTATTTCTACCCTTAATTATACCCCGCAAAATGGTTAAGTCAATAGAAAAAAATTATTTTTTGATTTTGATGAAGTATTTTCTTCTAAACTACTCAAATAGACCAATTTCCAGCCGAATATCCTTAAATTTCCTGTTTTTAGACAAGCCTGCTCATCCATTTTTATTTAATCCCTTGCCAGTATGTTGTCGGTGCAATTTTATCAACCGCTTGCCGGACTTAACTTTCGGATATTATTCATTAAGCCGGAGAATATCTTCTCAGTGATAGAAACCTCGGCTAATAATAGACAATAATATCGGGCATGCTTGATTAACCTGCCGCCTGTCTTTATCAACTTTAACTGTATCGTTTTTAAAGACCAGTGCTTTATTTTCTTCGGTAAAACCAGAGTCCTCAAAAAATTACCTAAATCGTAGGCCAAAAGAAATAATTTTAGCCTTGCCTCGTTTTCCTTAAATCTCTTGCAGGATAATTTGGTCCAAGTCAGGGTATTTTTTCCTTCCTTAATCCACTGTTCGCAGGTTCCCCGTTTGTTGTAAAATTTAACTACCTTCTTATTTCGCCATTTTAAATTCGTTATTATAAATCCAACCCGTGGAAACAATTCATCCGGGTGATGTTCTATTTTTGCAATAACTCTTCTTGCCTTATCCCACGACTTAGCTTGATACACAATATCTTTATACAGAGTAATAT
>Ga0114951_10002952_pt1 | contig 18423 bp, 19 predicted proteins | sample AM7aDNAmetaG_FD_88677 | JGI IMG/M metagenome (GOLD analysis project Ga0114951, IMG submission 88677) | Freshwater microbial communities from Finland to study Microbial Dark Matter (Phase II) - AM7a DNA metaG | ecosystem: Environmental > Aquatic > Freshwater > Lake | place: Finland: Lake Alinen...
CCCCATCCCCCCTCCCAGACGAACTTAAAGCGAAAAGCCTGTCAACTTAAGGAATTGTGTCCATTGCAAGATTGGTCTTCGGGGGTTCGGCCTCAGTTGCGGGAATCGGTTTAATACTCGTCGAAATGAATTTGCACGGAGCTCAAAACCGCTCTAACCCTTTAAAACTTGAGAAAACAGCGATTCATTCAAATGCCCGTAACATTGCTTGTAGACAATGGGATGCGGTAGTGAAAATTTGCAAGGGAGCATACAGTGAAAAAGACGTTGGTTGCCGTTGTGTTGTTGATGTTGGTCATGAGCGCAGCTCAGGCCCAGAAACTGACCGGGGCAGGCGCAACATTCCCGTATCCGATTTATTCAAAATGGTTCACCGAATACAGCGCGGCTCATCCCGGCGTTGAAGTCAACTACCAGTCGATCGGTTCGGGTGGCGGCATTCGCCAGGTAACCGCGGGTCTGGTCGAGTTTGGCGCTACGGACGGCCCCATGACCGATGAGCAGCTGAATGCATCCAAGATCAAACTGGTCCACATTCCCACCGTGCTCGGTGCCGTGGTTCCGGTATTCAATGTTCCTGGCGTGGGCGAACTCAACTTCAGCCCTGACGTGCTGGCTGACATCTACCTGGGAAAGATCTCCTCGTGGAGCGACCCGCGCATCGTCAAGGACAATCCCGGCGTGCACGTGCCCGACCAGAAGATCATTGTGGTTCACCGCTCTGACGGCAGCGGCACTACCTACATCTTTACCGACTACCTCACCAAGATCAGCAAGGATTGGGCATCTGGTCCCGGCAAAGGCAACTCGCCAAGCTGGCCAGTAGGCGTGGGCGGCAAAGGCAATGAAGGCGTTGCTGGCCTGGTTCGCCAGTTGCCGGGCGCAATCGGCTACGTCGAACTGATCTACGCTCTGCAGAACAAGATCAGCTTTGGAGCAGTCAAGAATGCGGCTGGTAACTGGGTTAAGGCCTCCATCGACGGTGTCACCGACGCCGCGGCCAGCGTCAAGCAGATGCCGGCTGACTACCGCGTCTCCATCACCAACGCGCCCGGCGCGGAATCCTACCCAATCTCCAGCTTTACCTGGCTGCTGATTCCCACCCACCCCACCGATGCCGCCAAAGCCAAAGTCCTCAAGGACATGCTTAGCTGGATCGTCACCTCCGGCGAAAATGAAGTTTCGGCTCTCTCCTACGCGCCGCTCCCCAAGAGCGTTGCTGAGAAGGTTCTCAAGACTATTTACGCGTTGCAGTAGAAGTTGCAGTAAAAGATGACAAGGACGGTCCGGCTCTTGCGCCGGATCGTCCTTGTTCGTTTCCGGCAAGCCTGGAACAAGGATTCTGCTAGCCCTCGAGATGCTCTCCGATAAGCCGGTCGATGAGAGGCGCGAGAACCTCGCCCGTACGCGGCAGGACAAACGCCGAGGCCGCCTCATCCCAATCCAGTTTGAAGCTGGTGGAAAGCGCCGAAATCCAAATCTGGCGAATCGGTGTGTTGGGCGTGATTACGAACTTGCCTGCGGGCTCTTCAAACAAAACGTTCAGAACGCCGTTCTGTTCTTCAACCTCGAAGCCGGCGTCGTCGTCTTCTTCGCGCTTGAACAGGTGCTGCTTGAGCGCTTCCAGGGCGACTTCGGCATGGCGGCGAAACTCCAATTCATCCAGCATGGCCCAAGTGTAGCAAGTCCGGTTCCCGGACCGCTGTGCCTATCGGTGCTTCGGAACTCACTTGGTGCGTGAATTCTAGACAGAGTGTGCGGAATTCAGACAGAGATTATTGGGAATTGATTAAAGTCCGCTGCATTTCGGACGATAGGATTCAAAAGGATCAGCCTCAAGCGAGGAGCCAAAATGGAGATCGGCCCAATCACAGGAATTCGCGCATTCCCGGTCATGAAGATTCCGTCGGGGGAGCCTCAGCTCTCCGCGATCTTTGATATCGAGAACTCTGCGAGTGCGGGCGACGACAGCTACTCGGGCGGTGGCAAAAAGTCGTCTGGCGGACAGAATGATGAGAACGAGGATCTGGACGAAGTCAGCGAGGGAGAGTTAGGGTTGCGACCCGTCGAATACGGCGCGGGCACTCGGGTCAACTATGTTGCCTGAGAAGACTCGATAGCAGCCTCTTGACCCGCTGCGTTTCGAAAACCCCGATATCCATCGTTCCTTTCAGAATCAAGGTCCTACAATGTCCGCTTGAATAGCGGAGTTGCGATCAACAGCGTGCCCATTCCGAAGACGAAGAGGAAGAGCAAGTCGTATTGAATCGCTACAAAGCCGCCGTCTTTCAGAATGATGGCTTTGAAGCCGTGAATGGCGTACGTAAATGGGTCAACGACCGACAGAGCGCGGAGCCAGGCAGGAAACGCCGAGATGGGGTACATTGCGCCGGATGGGTAAAACAGGAGCAAATTGAGGACGCCGAACATGGCGCGTGGGACGAGGGGGTCGTCTACGCGGACCATGAGAAGAAACATCATCCCGTTAAAGGCAATCGAGGTGACCAGGATTAGTGCCAGGAGTTCGAGCAACGCTTCGGGGTGAAAGATGATCCCGAGGCCGGCCATGAGCGAGCCAATTACGGTGAGCGAAATGCCGCTCAGTACGGCCTTGATGGCTCCGGCCAGGTTGAGGCCCATAACCAACCCCAGCTTGGTGATGGGAGTTACCAGGTAACCCTCATGTACGCCGCGTGCCTTGTCGTCGATGTATAACATGCCGCCGCCGATCATGACGGAGATATACATGGCGAGAGCAATGCAGGCTGGCAGCAGGAACTTCATGTAGCCGACATATGGATATAGTTCGACGATCTCGAGCGCGATGCCGGCAGCGACCCGGGGTTGGATGACCGGTGCGCTCAGCGCCGAGACCAGGGCCTGCATTTCGCCTTCGAGACTGCCAGAGGTGAACTGGTCGGAGTTGTCCACGACAAAGCCGATGCGCGGCGCGTCATGTGAGTAAACACGGCGCGAGTATTGGGCAGGGATAACAACCGCACCGTCTACCTTGCCGGTGCGCACGTCTTCGCGCGCCTGCATCTCATCGGTGTAATTGACGGTGGTGAAGGTCTTGATATTCACCGCGATGGCGTCGAAGCCTTCGCGGATCTTGACGGCTTCCGGACCGTGATCGTTGTCGACAACGGCGACGCGTGCACCGACGATCTTTCCGCCGAAGGCGTTGCCCATGATGATCAGCTGCAGAATCGGCATCATCAAGGACATGATCATGAGCGTGGGCGAGCGGAAGAACTTGCGCATCTCGCGCTCGACAATGGCGGACATTCTGTTCATGGCTGTGCTCCCGGACGGGGCGGCAAGGTGAATGCCGGCGGCTTGACCTGCTCATCGCGGAGTTGGCGGCCCGTGTAGTGGACAAATACGTCGTCGAGCGAGGTGTTCTGAACGCTGAGGGAGGTAATGGTCTCGCCGAGCGAAGAGGCCAACTCGACCAGTTGCATTGTCGTTTTAGATCCCGAAGATGTGAGTACACGATAGAAGCCGGCGCTCTCGGCCTGTACGCTGGTGACTCCCTCGAGCTTTTCAAGGCGGGCTTGCCATTCGGCGGTCTCGCGGTCGAAATGGACTTCGACCACATTGGCTCCGGGCACGCTGTGTTTGAGTTCAATGGGGGTGCCCAGGGCAACCAGCGTTCCGTGATCCACAATGGCGATGCGGTCGCAGAGCTTGTCCGCTTCCTCCATGTAGTGGGTGGTCAGCAGCATGGTCAGGTGGCGGGTTCTTCTCAGGTTGTCCAGCATCTCCCAGACCGCAATGCGCGAAACAGGGTCGAGTCCGGTGGTGGGCTCGTCCAGGAAGAAGATATGCGGGTTGTGGACGAGGCCACGGGCAATCTCAAGCCTGCGGCGCATTCCGCCGGAGAGTGTCTTGGTCTGGGCGCCGCGCCACTTGGTCAGATCCACGGCCTCAAGAACTTCCGCGATGTTCTTTTTGCGCTCCGCCTTGGGGACGCTGTAGAGCTTGGCGTAGATGCTGAGGTTCTCCTCGACGGTCAGGTCGGGGTCGCTGGTGAGTGCCTGGGGGATGACGCCGATGACGCGGCGCACTGCATCCGGCTCTTTGGCCACGTCGTGGCCTGCAACCACGGCTCTGCCGCCTGTGAGGGGAATGAGCGTGGTCATCATGCGGATGAGAGTGCTTTTGCCCGCGCCGTTGGGCCCAAGCAGGCCGAAGATCTCGCCCTCGGCTACAGAGAAGCTCACGTCCTTGACCGCCTCGAAGCTGCCATAGCGCTTGACGATGTGCTCGACCGAGATGGCTTCGGGGCCACTTGGCCGGCTGCCGAATGTGGAAGCCGCGCTCACTGTTTCACCAGCTTGTTCTTGGCGATGTAGACCTCGGCAGTCATGCCGGGTACGAACCGCTCGCCGGGGTTGTCGATGAGCATCTTCAACTGGATGGTTTTGATGTCGCGCTTGCGGGCGCTCACGTCGCGCTGCGTGGCAAAGTCGGCCTCGGCGGCCTTGTTGATCACCTTCCCCTGGATGGTTGCGCCGCTCGGCATTACCACGCGCAGACTGTCGCCAAGTTGGACGCTGTCGGCCTGCGTCTCCGGCAGCGGAGCGTAGATCCAGGTCTGGGTCAGGTCCATGATGGTGACGATGGGCGCGCCTGCTGCCACCACCTCACCCTGCCGTGCGGCCCACACGTTGACCCTGCCGCTTACCGGCGCAACTATCTCCGCATAGCTCTTCTCCACCCTGGCTTGTTCGGCCAGAGCGCGCGCGTTTGCCACGGCGTCACGCGTTGAAATCACGGTCCGCGCGGAGACAGAGGCCAGCAGCTCATGGGCTCGCGCCTGGCGCAGGTTGGCCTGAGCAGCGGAGAGACTGCTGCGTGCCGCCTCAACGGCCGCCTGCCCGGCCTGCAGGCTGGTAGCCGCTTCCTCGCTGGCCTGCGCGCTCATGATGCCCTGCTTGGCCAGCGCCACGGTCCGGCTGGTGTCGGCCTGTTGGTGTTCGAGTTGGGCTTGTGCCTGGGCCAGCGATGCCTGCGCAACCTTGACTTGCGCTTCGGCGCTCACGGTAGCGCTCGTGGTTTCGCCTCGGTTCTGGCGCTCCGTTTCTACGGTTTCGCTGAGCTTGCCATTCTGGCTGGATGCATTGGCCTCGGCGGCCTTGAGCGCCGCGTCCAGGTCGTCGCTCTCGATGATGGCGATCAACTGCCCTGCCTTGACGGTGTCGCCTTCCTTTACGGTCAGCGTCTGGATGCGGCCCATGATGCGGGCGCTGACCAGCACCTCGTTGGCGTCTACTGTGCCGATCAGTTGCATGTCGCTGGTGGGCTTGACAGTAACCAGATACCAGACGAGGGAACCCAGGGTCAGCAGGGCCAGGATCAGAAAAACTCGATTGCGTGCGTTCACAGGTGCCTCACTTTTTCAGACTTGTTCTTTCGGAATTCGGGAGTTGGCCGGGGTGGGATTCCGCCATTCTCGGGCATAGGCGTTGCCGAAAGTACCTGCGCGGCAACCTTAGCTCCATGCTTCCGGTCTCGAAAGATCGACTGTCCTAGAAATTCGATGGTCAATTTACGTCGCAACCCCATTGCGCCGCGTTCAAGCGGGTCCGTCCCTGAAACCATGCGCATGAGCGGGGCGGAAAGAAAGTAGAGAACGTTGGCTCCCAGCGTCGCATAGCGGATTTGCGACGGATCAACGTCAATCAACTCCCCGGAGGCTATGCCCTCAAGGAGCACCTCATGCATCCGGGTCGTAAGTGGTTTGAAGACTGTCTCGACCAGCGGGGTGAGGGCATGGGCCTCGCCCCGATGCAGACGCACCATTTCCTGTTGCATCAGGCTTTGGAATCTCCAGTTGGTATGGATACGGTCAAAGTGTTCAAGCGCCGATTTGAGGAACCGCTCCCCAGCCGAAGCGTTGGCGTTGAGCGTTGCCAGCCCAGAGGCACGTACCCCCACAGCAATCGATTCCAATGCCGCGGCATACAGCCCCTCCTTGCTCTTGAAATAGTAGTAAAGAAGCGCCTTGTTTACTCCGGCGGCTTCTGCAATTTGTTCAGTGCGGGCTCCTGCGAGGCCGTTTTCGCTGAATTCATGGATAGAGGCGTCGAGGATGCGGGCACGTGTCTGGTCGGCGCGTTCTCTTTTGGTTCGGATTGATGGACTGGCAGTCATATTTAACTAACTAGTTAGTAAAATAATCCAATCGAGAGACCTGTGGCAAACCTCTCGTGTGAGAGGCACTTGATTTGGCCTTGGAATCTCGCCATTTGTGGCAGGTGGGCCAGAGTTCTGATCCGACTTAGCCATGCTTGGTCATCAGCTGCCGCATCGGCTCATTGTCGGCGTACACCCGCCATTCCGCTATTTTGCCGTTTTCGATGACTGCCCGAAAGGCTGCCGGTGTCATCCAGCGTTTGTCTGGTTTGAGCTCTACCTGAGGTGCGTAGGTTCCTTGCGCCGAGCCCAGCATGGCAACGACGGGCCCCTCGCAGAAGGATTCTTCGATCACGATGGTGTAGTCGGGAACCAAGCGGAAGTACGCTGTCCAACCCGCACGCATCTTCTCCCGGCCTTCGACGGCGTTGTCAAGAGAATCGATGAAACGGTGGCTGGGCGTCATGAGTTCAGTCAGGGCTTCCACGTCCTGCCGGTTGATGGCGCGAACAAACTCTTGAGCGACGGCCATTGTCAGATTATTCATAGAGCGCTGTTCTCCATGGCCTGCAGCAGAGCAACGGCCATACGGTTCATCGGCGTCGGAATGCCGTGCGTTTCGCCCTTGCGGACAATCGCGCCGTTGCGGGCGTCGGTCTCCATTGGCCGGCCAGCCAAACGGTCTGCCAGGAGGGAATTGACCGAATCCGCAGGATGAGCCCGGCAGAGGGCCATTACCTGATCGGGCATCGTGTCGTCGAGTTGTGCGCCTTCTGCGCGAGCCACCCTAACGCATTCAGCGACCATTTCCATCGCAATGCAGGTCATGGCTTCGCCCCAGAGTACGCGGTCCGGCTGGAGGGTGATAGCGCAAAGGGCACCCACTGAGTTGATGCACAATTTCCACCAGGCTGCTGACGTGAAATCGTCTACCAGCAAGATCTTCGCCGGGCTTGCCGCGAACAACCTCGTGAACTCCTGGCCGAGTTGGTTATCTTCCACCTTCATCAGCGTGTCGCCGCGCACCATCACGGTTCCGTCGGGTCGCCGTTCCGTGGGACAGTCGATGACCACGGGCAGCAGCCGGTCAGATCTTACCCAGGGAGCAAACCGCTCGCGATGCTCGACACCGTTCTGCACCACCGCGACTCTTGCACCGTTGGCGCACAGGGCAGGGAACCACTTGGCCGCTCCCTCCGAATCGTAGGTTTTGGTGGCCACAATCACCCAATCCACGGCTGGAGCTGCGGTCGGGTCAGTAACATTTTGAGCCTTTACCTGCACAACACCTTGCGGCGTATGGACCGTCAACGCCTCGATGGGCCGCCGTGTACACAGTGTGAGTTCATGGCGGCCGGCGGTCTCAAGAAGGCCAGCCAGCGCTCCTCCAATTGCTCCTACGCCGACGATTGCGATGCATGCCATCTATCGTCCTCCAAAGACAAACTCAATTCAAAAACACAGGTGTAGCCGCCTGGCTGGGTGTATCGAGTTTGTTCAGCTGTGGTTTCGCACGCAGGCGCACATGGCGCGAATGTTCTCGGCGGGTGTATCGGCCGGGAGGGCGCAGCCGGCATTCAATATGAACCGCGGGCTGTCCGCGAATACGTCCAGTAGTTCTTCGGTCTTCTGTTTTACGAGCGCTGGAGTTCCACGGGCCAGAACCTCGCTGGGATCGATGTTGCCGACGAAGGTGATCTTGTCTTTCAGCAAATCGTGCGCCAGTTGAATATCGGTCTTGAAGTCGATTTCCAATGCTTCGGCTCCAATGTCCGCCATCTGTTTGAGAATCCGGTCGGTCTTGCCGCAGATGTGGAGCAGATAGGGCAGTCCCAGTTCATGACTGCACGCGGCTACCTGTTGCTCATAGGGCAGCGCATAGACGCCGTAGAGACGCGGCGAGAGCATGTCAGGGCCGGCAGGGCTATCCCCATTGGAGAGCATGTGCGCGCCGGTTTTTGCCATCAGCTTGAGAAACTGGCAGGTGACGCCGGTGCAGTAGTTCAGGAGTTGGTGGACCAGCTCATCGTTCTCTCCGGCGGCGACATCCATCAGCCACTGGTCCAGGCCGCGCATTTCGCCTGCCAGCGTAAATGGCGATTGATCGCAGTTGCCGCGAATGAAGAGTTCGTGCCCATATTCGCGCACCAGGATAGCGACTGCTTCGGTCCAAACCTGAATTCGCTCGTAGCTGGAGATATCAACGGTCTTGAGGTCACGCACGGCGTCCAGTGTCGGCAGGCAGGAGCCGTGCGAGCGGGCCGGATTATCTTCGGGAAGGTCGATGGGAACGCCGACCGCCCCGGCTAGTGTGACTGTGTCCACATCCACCATGATGCCGTCGAGGCCATAGCGCTCGGCGGCCTGGCCAAAGCAGCGCGCCATCACCCGCGGATCCTCGCGGAACTGCCTCATGGTGACGCCGGCTTCGCGCGCGGCCATCATAAAATTGTGGAGCATTACCGGCGTGCGGTCGGGCCGATGGCCCTTCAATGCCGCTTGGATTCTCTCTTTTCCATTCATTTCGTGGCAGCTCTCGTGTTTGCACCCCATTGTAGAAGGCTGACATCACGATTGGGCAAATGGAGACTCAGGCTGGAACGGAGCGGCGTTCGCACTGTGGCTTGAAACTGCCTCTTGAGCGGGATTCTCAATTTATCTTTGTATGTACATGATTCTTAGTATGTTAAATGGAATCTGCCGTCAAGGGAGGATGTGGATAGGAGGGTAGGAGGGGGGGTGGGTAGGGAGGGTGGTGGGGGGTGGGTGGGAGGTAGGGGAGGGGGTGGGGGAGGAGGGGCAACTGTGGTAAATCAGGAGTTCGTTCGCTTATCGGAAATTCCGAACTGCTGGCCAACATGTCGTGTAGCGGCACCCAAAGCCATGAAAATATTTGGCTGATCTCGCGTCGCCCCTACGGGGCTTGAGTCGTTCTTTCATCCTCTTCCCAGGACTACGTCCTGAGCTATTTTCCTTTGGTCCCTCCGGGACAAGTAATCGCGTCCACGGGCTGCTATTTTCAGGGCAGGTCCTTCGACACACAGCGTTTGCTCTTCATGCACGGTCCGGTTGAGTGTTGTTCTGTCCCACCCATTCCGCAAAGAACGTGGAATGGATGGGGCACGGTGCTTGGAGCTGAAATATCCGATGTACCTATTGTGCGCCGACGGAGCTTAATTATATGCACTTAAAATTCTCACTAAGTAATTTAAAATAAGCGATTTATAAAATAGGTCTCTTGTTGTCGATACCTGGCGCTGCGACGCCCTGGGCCTGACTGCAATTTAAACGGGCGGCAGCGCGTCGACGACAGGCACGCCCTGGGGCGCCTTGAAGCGGAAGGTCTCAGGTGGAATTGAGATGTTTGGCTGCTCGCCGGTGAAAGTGAAGCGGGTGAGGGCGCCATCGTTCTCTTCGGCTTCGATAGCGGTGATGGTTCCCTCGGCGGTCACGGTAAGCGAGAGGCGAAGGACACGGCCTTCCTGGCCTTTCGGCTGGCCGCTGAGCGTAAAGCAACCGTTGGCGGCGGCAGCCATGGTCAGGTGGCTCAGTTCCTTTTCGAGTTGGGTGTGGCCCAGGAGAAAGCGCAACGGGGAGCGCAGATCGTCGAGATTTTTGGCAGGGATGCGCTGCACCTGTGCGGCCCCGCGGGTATAGAACCAGGCGTATTTGCCGTCGAGGAGGAACAGCTTTCCCGGCGGCGAGCTGTAGTCCCACTTCATGCGGCCCGGCTTGAGCAGCAGCATGGAGCCGCTCTCTGTTCGCTTGATACCAAGACCCTGGTAGCTCTCACTAAAGCCGGCTTTGAGGGAGTGCAACTGGTTGTAATGGCGGTCGACGCGTTGGGCGAGATCATGCGCGGTAAGAGAAGAGCCGTGGGCGATAAGGGAAAGGCAGAAAGAACACAGCGAAACAGAGATAGCAGAGGCCAGCATCCGGCGACACGTTACAGCAAATACTGAAAAACGTCCCTCAGGGGCTAAAGCCCAACTCATTTTGCGGTAGTTACGGCACGACTGAAGTCGTGCCCTTTCAAAATAACGGCCCAACCCGAGTTTTTCCGCAGTCTGAAAATCCCCGAGATTGCTCCATGAGCTTGCAATGCATCTAAGGCCTCTCCCTTTCAAAGCAGTGAGTCCTTGTGCGGCGGCCAGGAGGAGGCCGCCGCGCCGGATGTGAGGGCCGTTGGTCATTGCAGGAGCTGGGTGCAGTTGGTGCCGCCGGTGGCGTCGTATTTGGGCGAGCCACCGAATTGGTCGGTACAGAATCCGCGATCACCGGTCTTGCCTACGGCCTGCGGGACGGCGGTGAGCGTGTAACCGGTGATGCGGTCGGTGCCGTTGATGGTGATCTTGGTGCAATTTGTGAGGGCGAAGATATAGCCGGACTTGTAGCCCGAGGCCAGATCACCCTGCACCAACTGCGCGGAGGCCGGGGTTGGCGGGCCGGAACTGGGGTCGCCACCGAGGGCATTCAGCGTGCAGGAGTAGCCGTTGGCGGGATAGGTGGATTCGTACTGAATCTCAGCCTGCGTGATGGCGCGCAGGGAGTTGATCGCCGAGGTCTCATTGGCGTGCTTCTTCATGACGCCGATGGTGGGAATCGCCATGAGCATGAGGATGAGAATGATGGCGATAACGATCAGCAGTTCCATCAGCGTAAAGCCGTTGGGCAAAACCGAGTTTTGGGGGCGGGGACGGCCGTTCAGCAGCGAAGACTTGCGATTCATGGGGTTCCAGTGCCTCGTGGAGCAGGCCGGAGGCTCCCGGCCCATTCGAGAAAATGCTACAACGTACGGACGCGAAAGGGAAATGAAGCGCTCGGAAAGAGCAGGGAATAGGGAGTAGGGAACAGGGAATAGAAGAGCCGGCGGTTGAGTGTTGTGCTATCCCACCCTCGCGACAGGGAAAAGTCGCAAGGATGGGGCACGGGGCATTTGTGCCTTGATTGGTGCTTAGAGTCTCTGAATCCGAGTTGCGATGTCATACAAACCCTATGCCCTTTTCCCCGGTTTCAACACTCGAGCATGGTGCGGTTGAGCTTGACGCCGTCGAGGCGGCCCAGCAGGGTTACGGCGATTCTCCGGGGATCGAAAAGTTGCTGGGCCATGGCTTGCACCTGGCCGGCGTTCACGGCCTCGATGCCTGCGATGACTTCGTCTACAGAGAAGAAATCGTGGAAGTACATTTCCTGGCGGGCCAGGTTGGCCATGCGCGCGTTTGAACTCTCAAGGCCGAGCAGGATATTGCCTTTGAGCTGGTCCTTGGCACGGGTTAGTTCTTCCTGGGCCAACGGGTCTTTCTTAAGATTGCGGAACTCGGCAAGGATGAGGCCAACAACCTCAAGAGCTTTGCTGGTGGAGGTGCCGGCGTAGATGCAGAGGGTTCCGGTGTCGCGATAGGGGCTCAGGTCGGAGTAGATGGAGTAGGCCATGCCACGTTCCTCGCGGATGGTCTGGAAGAGCCGGGAACTCATGCCGCCGCCAAGCACGGTATTCAAAATAGCTACGACATAACGGCTTTCGTCGGTAATGGGCGGGGCGGGCAGGCCGAGGCAGATCTGCACCTGTTCCAGGGATTTCTTGTTGCGCAGGACAATGCGTGCGTCCGGCTCAGGCGCGCCAAGTTCGTGCAGGGTTTCGCCGCCGGCGAGGTTTGAGAATTTATCCGCTACGGCGGCGGCGAACCGGTCGTGGTCGAGGTTGCCGGCAGCGGAGAAGACGATGTTGCCGCCGTGGAAGCGATCGCTGTGGTAGGCGAAGAGCTGCTGCTGGTCAAGCCGGGCGACCGTCTCCTTGGTGCCGAGGATGGGCCAGCCCAGAGGATGCCCCTTCCAAAAGCTCTGTGTGAACAGCTCGTGGACCAGGACGTCGGGATTATCCTCGTCAATCTTGATCTCTTCGAGAATGACGCCGCGCTCGCGCTCGATGTCGGCAGGGGCAAAGACGGGGTTGAGCACCAGGTCGGTCAGGACGTCGAGAGCGATGGGCACGTGGTCGGCCAGGGACTTGACGTTGAAGCAGATGGTCTCCTTGCCAGTGAAGGCGTCGAGGTTACCGCCGATGGAGTCCATTTCGCGGGCGATAAGCTGGGCGGAGCGGGAACGGGTGCCCTTGAAGAGCATGTGTTCCACAAAGTGGGAGATGCCGTTGTTTTCGGCAAGCTCGCAGCGGGAGCCGGACTTGATCCAGACGCCCATTGCCACCGAACGCAGGTGATCCATGCGTTCGGTGAGGACGATCAGGCCATTCGGCAGTACGGTTCGGCGGAGGTTTCGTTCGTTGGTTATCGTCATCAGGTCGAATTCGATTGTAGGACAACGGAGCTTAAAGGGCACACTCCGGTTGGGGCGCCGGGCGAGTTTCGGGGCTGAATCATCGGTTCGATCGACCGAGGCCGGGCCGCATGAAGTGGCGAAATGCTCTAATCTAAGCCCAGTCGTGAGAGAAAAACCCGCCCAACTCGTTCATGTAGACCCCGCCAGTTCCGGCCAAGGGCACCGGAAGCTGCTTTTTGGTCTGGATGGGGCGGCACTTACCACACGTATGGCAGAGTTGGGCGAACCAGCATGGCGTGGGCGGCAGTTGGCGGAAGCAATTTACTGTCAACGAGTTGCGGGGCTAAGTGAAATCACAACTTTATCTAAATCGCTGCGCCAGAGGCTCGAAACTGAGGGCTGGGAGGTAGGACGGCCCAGCATCGCTCAGGTCTTCAAGTCTGTGGATGGAACTGAACGTTACCTGGTTCAAGGGCGAAACGAAGACGCGCAGACGGTTGAAGCCGTCTGGATGCCTGAAGGCGATGAGGGCGAGGCCGGAGATGGGAGTGAAGTGGATGGTGGCGCGGAGGAGGCCAAGGGCTGGCACCGGGCTACGATCTGCGTCTCGAGCCAGGTGGGCTGCGCGGTCAACTGCCAGTTCTGCCTGACGGCCAAATTGGGCCTGCAACGCAACCTGAGCGCGGGCGAGATTGCCGGGCAGGTGGTTTCAGTGTTCGGGCGTCACGGAGTGGAAGTAGGTCGCGACCGTGTGAACCTGGTCTTCATGGGCATGGGCGAGCCGTTTCTGAACTATGACAACTTCATGGGCGCGGTGCGCCTGCTGGTGGAAGAAGTGGGTCTGAGCCCGCAGAGAATGACGGTGTCTACCTCAGGCATTGTGCCGGGGATTGAGCGATTTGCCCAGGAACCGACAGAGGTTAGGCCGAAGCTCGCGATCAGCCTGAATGCGCCGAATGACCGAATCCGCGAGGAGATTATGCCCATCAACCGCAAGTGGAACATTGAAGCGGTGATGGACGCGGTGAGAGGGGTTCGGCTACGCCCGCGGGAGCGAATCACGTTTGAGTATGTTCTGCTGGGTGGGGTTACCGACCGGTCCGAACATGCCGTCGAGGTGGCCCGTCTGGTGCGCCGCACGGGGCTGCCGGTCAAGGTAAACCTGATTGCATGGAACCCGGGGCCGGGGATTGAGTACACAATGCCGCAGCCGGACGCGGTGGAGAGATTCCGCAGCAAGCTGGCTGGGGAGGGGATTCCCGCCTACGTAAGGCGGCCTCGCGGGCGTGACATCTTTGCTGCCTGCGGGCAATTGAAGCGGACGGTCGAGGGGTAGGGACAGGGACTAGGAAATAGGGAAGAGCAAGTGCCATCTCCTGACGGGTGGTGGTGTCCCATCCTCTTCACGATGAGGTTGTGAAAAGGATGGGCACAGTGCTGACTTTTACGTATTGGATGGTGTGAAAAGGCGCTAGTTGGCCGGCATGGGCATGGGCTTTACGCTGCCGCAATCGGGGCCCTTGTAGGAAGACGTGGAAATCATAGTCCACTCGATTGGCATGGAGTTGGGTCCCATCTGCATGGTTCCCGCAAAATGTACCTTACCTGTGGCCTGATTGGGACTGGACCAATCGGATTCCACGGTTCCTGAACCGGCAGTTTTTCCGGTGCAGACCATGTTGGCGGTCATGCTGGTGGCTTTCATTACTACATTCGTGATTTGGCAGCCGTTGTTTGCCTGCGGCATGGGTGCGCCATACTTGTCGATCATCGCCTGGGTGAGGCAAACCTGTGAGGTGTGGGGTCCGCCGCCGAACGGATTGGGGACGCCAGCGGGCAGGACCATTCCCGGGGGCATGGGCGATTTTTGCCAGGTCATGTTGGAAGTCATCTCCCAGAGGCCCGGCTTTCTAACGGCCTGCGCCCAGGCGCAGATCGCAACAACGAGACAGCAGCACAGCGTAATCCAAACATGGGTCTTGCGCATGTCTTCTCCTTACAATTGATCGCACGGGCTTGCGCCGGCGCGAACCAACTGTACGTGATTTCCGGGGCAGAGGGGAAGGGAAATTCGTTAGCCCTGACGGTTGGGGATGGTGCGGCCCAGCGCGAGCAGGGCACCGGTGACTCGGCCGGAGGCGTGGCGTACAACGCTTTCTTCGCTGGCGAAGTCCCCGGCGATGCATCGCACGCCCAGAGCTTGGATTCGCTCGATGTCCGCGAGGATTGGGGAGGCACCTTCAGCCTTATAGCGGCCCAGTGTCTCCGGAGAAAAGGGCGCGGTATTTACCAGCGCGCAATCGAACACGGGGGCGCGGGTGTGCTCGTAGATGCGCTCGATGTGCTCGGCGGCGCTGAGTCCCAGACTTTCGTTGGCCTGGGTCATGAGGTTGCAGACGTAGACGCGCAGGCCGCGCGCATTAGCCAATGCGGCAGGAATGTCCTGTACCAGGAGATTGGTGATGAGCGAGGTGTAGAGGGATCCGGGGCCAACGGTGATGAGGTCGGCACGCTCGATGGCGTCGAGGGTCTCAGGCAGAGGCGCGGGGTCGGGGGGATCGAGTGTGAGCTCGACGATGCGGCGGTGGCTGGCGGTGATATTGGTTTCTCCACGGACCAGGGAGCCGTCGTCCATCCGCGCTACCAGGGTGGTATTGACTGTAGTCGCGGGATAGATACGGCCGCGTGTGGCAAGAATCTTGGACGAAAGCTGGATGGCCTGGGCAAAGTCGCCGGTGATCTCCGTGAGTGCGGCAACAAAGAGATTGCCGAAGTTGTGTCCTTTGAGTGCATCGCCGCCGCGGAAGCGGTGGTTGAAGAGCTTTGCGAGCAGGTCTTCTTCTTCGCTGAGGGCGACCATGCAGTTGCGCAAGTCCCCTGGCGGCAGCATGTTGAAGCCCTTGCGCAGACGCCCCGATGAGCCGCCATCGTCGGTCACGGTGACCACCGCGGCCAGGTCGGAAATTTGCCCTGGATCGTTATTGTTCTGGCCGGGGGCGATTACATGTCGGCGCAGGCCGCGCAGCAGAGTGGAAAGGCCGGTGCCGCCTCCGATGGCCACCACGCGCAAAGGGCGAAAAGGCGCCGCGGCATCAGGGCCGGGAGACGGCGACTGGGAAGCTTTTCCGTTTGCAGAGGAGACCAAGTTCAAGATCAAGCCTTACGGGATCTCAGGATACAGCAATTCGGTAAAGCGAGGATCATCCACCATGCTCTGAAAGTCGTTATCCACGCGGGCCTGGAGGCGATTCCTTGGATTCAAGCCGATTGCCCGGGCCAGATTTGAGAGGCAGTTCTGGGACTGCCCAGTGATCGCGTCGAGCACAGCTAGCCCGTAGAAGGCATAGTCCGCGTCGGGATGTCCGGCAAGGATGTCGTTGAACTGCTCGCGCGCCTCCTCGTAGTAGCCGGTGTTCAATTTCGAGACTGCGTAGTCGTAGTGTTCTTCAGGCGTGTCGAAGGTCAGACTGGGTTTCTCCAGTTGGCGCTGGCAGGTGTGAATATACATCTGACAGCGTTCCTTGATCTCGGCCGGAGCTGCGGGAAGCAGCTTCTCAAAGGCAGCCAGCGCCTTCTCGTATTTGCCTTGTTGCAGCAACTGCACGGCAGCCTGATAGTGCTGAAAGGAGGCACCAGAGCCCGTAGTGGAATGGGCGTCGGGCTTGGCCGGCGGAGGAGGGGTTTTTTTGCGGCTGGGCGCCGCGGATCGGGCCTCTTGCATCATGTTTTTGCCAGGAGCGCTCATTGCTGAACGCTTGTTTGAGCCAGTTGCTTCCAGCAGAAAACTGCGTTAAGGAACAATGCTGCTCAGGCCCTCTTTATACGCATAAGCCCGGAATACGTCAATGGGCGGTTCCAGGTCAGGGCGCTAGCGGACCTTTTCGTCAAGGAGTTTACGGTAGATGGCGGGGTTGAGAGACGGATCGTTATACATCTTCAACTGGCGATAAAGCTTGAAGCGGCGGGCACCAGCAAGCGTTTCGGCCCACAAAGCTCCGAGACACCCGGCCAGGTCGGCTCGCTGTTCCTCGAGGATGGCGAGGCGAATGCGGTTTCGGTGTTCATGACCTTGCGGCGCATCCGCCCGCTCGGCTTCTTCGCGGGTGTGAAAGACCTTCAGCGCCAGGATAGAGAGCCGGTCGATGATTAGCCCCGGCGACTCCGAGTTAAGGGGGGCAGCGGGGTTGGGAAGGCTTCGAGTACCGAGCCAACCGAGGAGTGCGCGGTCGAGTTCCTCGGCCAGATCGTTACGGCGCTGATTGGTTTGATCTACGCGGCGTTTTACTGACGCCAGTTCAAATTCGGTAGCGCCGGGCGCGCGAGCTTGGTCCTCGATATGCCAGAGGTCGAAGTTGGCACGATGCTGGCGGGCAACGGCACAGAGCCAATCGGCAGGCGTTTCCAGCTTTTCGCCAGGTTCGGAGATCAGACTGGAGGGCGGGTCCTGGCCGGGACCTTCAGGAGAAAGATGCCACGCGCGTGTCTTGAGGTCGTGCAGTTCGACGATTTCGTTTGCCGTAAGCATTCTTAAAGAGTCCCTCGCGCAAGGCCATCGGTTAGAGTTGCAGCGTATATGGTAGAACTATCTTCACCCGGGGGCCAAGCTGGTTTCTGTTTTGCGCACCAGGAGGCAGGGATTCAGGCGTTTGCACCTTCGACAATGTGTCAAACGGGGGACCGATGCGGGATGCGACGGAGCGGTTTCTGTGTATTGCGAGTTATGAGAAGGGGCACGACTTTCTGCGCCAGTGCGCGGAGATGGGCGTCAAACCCACGCTGCTGACCCTGGATAAGCTGCGCGACGCGGACTGGCCGCGAGAGGCACTGGAAGACTTGACGACGATGCCCGCGGGTTTGAACCGCGAGCAGATTCTGAATACAGTCTCCTGGATGGCGCGGGGACGGCGGTTTGATCGGATCATTGCACTCGACGAGTTCGATTTGGAGACAGCGGCCCAGATTCGCGAGCACATGCGGATTCCGGGCATGGGGACCACGACGGCAGGCTACTACCGCGACAAACTGGCGATGCGGGTGAGTGCGCGGGAGTCGGGCTTCCTGGTTCCAGAATTTTGCCGGGTGCTGAACTACGACGAGCTGCGGGAATATATGGACCATGTGCCGGCCCCGTGGCTGCTTAAACCACGTTCTGAGGCTTCTGCTCTGGGAATCCGCAAGATCGAAAATCCAGACCAACTATGGAGCGCTTTGGAGGACCTGGGGGATCGTCAGAGCCATTTTATTCTAGAGCAGTTTGTGCCGGGCGACATTTTTCATGTGGATTCGATCGTAAGCGAGTGCGATGTGCTGTTTTCAGTGGTGCATCAGTATGGACGACCGCCCTTGCAGTTAATGCACGAAGGTGGAGTGTTTACAACGCGAACGGTCGACCGCGCGAGTCTTGACTGGGCGGAGCTGACCGGCTTGAACAACGGGCTGGCACCCTCGCTGGGAATGGTGCGCGGCGTTACCCATGCCGAATACATCAGGGCACACGCCGATGGGCGGTACTACTTTCTTGAGATTGCGGCTCGGGTGGGCGGAGCGTTCATTGCCGACCTGGTGGAGGTCGCGACCGGCGTGAACCTGTGGCGGGAGTGGGCACGGCTGGAGATCGGGCATCTTCGTGGAGAAGCTTACTCTTTGCCCGAATCCTTTGAGCGCTATGCGGGCAGCGTGCTTTGCCTGGCACAGAGCGCCGAACCTGATACATCTGGCTTCGACGCCCCGGAGATCGTGGTGCGGATGAAAAAACACCATCATGCCGGTCTGATTGTGCGTTCTGTACAGCCTGAACGCATTAAGCAACTACTGGAGGAGTATAGCGGGGAGTTTGCGCGGCGATTTCTCGCCTCGATGCCTCCTCTGGATCGGCTCACGCCCACATAGATATAAACCAAGTGGGCTGGGGACCGTTTCTTAAGAGTGACATGCCGCGGCCGAAATGGTGAGCTCGCTGGGACTCGAACCCAGGACCCACGCCTTAAAAGGGCGTTGCTCTACCAA
>Ga0114951_10002957_pt1 | contig 18376 bp, 17 predicted proteins | sample AM7aDNAmetaG_FD_88677 | JGI IMG/M metagenome (GOLD analysis project Ga0114951, IMG submission 88677) | Freshwater microbial communities from Finland to study Microbial Dark Matter (Phase II) - AM7a DNA metaG | ecosystem: Environmental > Aquatic > Freshwater > Lake | place: Finland: Lake Alinen...
AATTCCATCAGCCGCCCTCAGCGCCATAAAGCGCAAAAGCCTTTGGCTCGACGTCAATATTCTCAGCTATGATCCGCTAGACCATTTCGACAATGGCTACATAACGGAAGGTTGGGCCCGGGTAACCGCGCGCCTTGCCGCCTTCGCCCAGGATAATAGTGACTGGGCCAGCTTCGGCGCCGCGGCACATTCCATCGGTGATTTCTACGCGCACTCCTCCTACGTGCATTTTGCGGTGCTGCAAAACGCCGCCTCGCAACAAGGGCAGGCCGTGGTTTATAGTCCCGGCGGCAACCTTGTCGCCCCGCCGCAATACACCGCCAGCCCTGCCGACCCGGCACTGCCGCTGTTTGATCTGACCTCCGATACCTTCTCGCTCAATCCCAGCGTGTGGAAAGGAACCAAACAGCAGGCGGCCGCGCAATGGGCGGGCAAACTCATCTCCGGACGATACGCGCAAAAATGCGATCCCCGGGCTGGCTTCTTTGAAGGTTTGACGAGTCTGCCGCTGCCCATGGTGCAGGCGGCGGATTACAACACTCGCGGCGCACTGCCGCATCACAATGAGATTGCCGTGGACGACCAGACCATGAGTTCCGATCACAAGCTGTATCGTGCCAAGGTCGGCGGACTGGATGACCGGCATGCCTTTGCCAATCAGTTTCGCTGGCGCAGGAACACCGCCATACAACACATCCAAAAAGCCCTGCGCGACAATTATCATCCTTCTGGAAACGGGTGAGGCCAGGCCGCACCTGGGCTGAAATCACGATCGGGCCCGGTATTTTTAGAAATGGATCTGGATGATTCTCAAGCCGTCGCCACCGGAAAAAAACGCGGCGGACAGCCACCGCATCCGGCGGTCAGTTTTATTTCCCCTTCTTCCAATGCATCGTTGCGCGTTTGAGTTCGCGGTCGGACTCGCGCTTCTTGATGTCGTCGCGCCGGTCGAATTCCACTTTGCCCTTCCCGACGCCGAGCGCGACTTTCACTTTCCCGTTCTTCCAGTAAAACGACAGCGGCACGATGGTGTTGCCTTTGACCGCGCCGAGTTCATACAGCTTCCGGATCTCGGATTTGTGCAGGAGCAGTTTGCGCGGCGCCTTGGGCGCGTGATTTTGCAGGTTGCCGTGCGAATATTCGTCAATGTGGACGTTGTAGATCCAAGCCTCGTTCTTTTCAATGCGCGCGAAGGCGTCGGCGATCTGCCCCTTGCCGGCGCGCAGCGACTTGACCTCCGTGCCGTGCAGCACGATGCCCGCCTCGAACGTATCGAGGATCAGGTAATCGCGCCGGGCTTTATGATTGGTGACAATGTCCGCCATGAAAATTTATTTCCCCGCACTTTACCTGAATGCGCCAAATAAAAAAGCCGGAAGATAAAATCCTCCGGCTTTTGCAAATCTGGTTCGGCGCGCTTACCGCTTCTTGCGCTTCTTGCCCACCGGGCGGACCAGGGCGACGATTTCCGGCATCTCCCAGCCGATCTTGTCTTCCAGGATTTCGCGCAGGGCGATGTCGGCCATGCCGAGGTTGCCGTAGTTCTCGATCAGCGGACGGCTCAAGCCGCCGCCGCCGGAGTTCAACTGGCGCACGCGGCGCGACACGATGTTCACGAGGACATTCGGGTTGCCAACCTTTTCATTGGCTCTTTTGCAAAGTTCAGCGTTCATATTTGTATCAACTCAAATCGAGCCGCGTAGCTTAAAGGTTGCCCGCGCGAAGGCAATGACAAAAAATTCCTTCAAACTTGTGCTCCTTTCAGGCATTTTCTCGAACTTAATTTTATGGCCCCAACAAAAGCATTCAATCTGAACCAATTCCTCGCCACCCGCACCGACGCCGTCAACGCCGCGCTCGACCGGTTCCTGCCCAGCGAGAAGACCAAGCCCGCCACCATCCATAAGGCCATGCGCTACTCGCTCTTTGCCGGCGGCAAACGGATGCGTCCCGCCGTTCTCCTGGCCGCCGCCGAGGCTTGCGGCGGCAGTGACGCGGCGGCGATGCCGCTCGCGTGCGCTGTCGAATGCATCCACACCTACTCGCTGATTCATGACGATCTGCCGGCGATGGACAACGACGATTATCGCCGCGGCAAATTGACGAACCACAAAGTCTTCGGCGAAGGCATCGCCGTGCTGGCGGGCGACGCCTTGCTGACGCAGGCGTTTGAGATCGCCGCGCAGAGCAGGGGATGGCCGCGTTACTCGCATCGCGACCTGATTCTGGAGATCGCCAAAGCTTCCGGCTCGCTGCAACTCGTCGGCGGGCAGGTGGCGGATTTGGAAGGCGAGAACAAGAAGCTTTCCATCGCCGAATTGAAATTCATCCACGAGCGCAAGACTTCCGCGCTGCTGTGCTGCTCCGTGCGGCTTGGCGGCATGAGCGCCAACTGCACTCCCGCGCAGCTCAAAGCCCTCACCGACTTCGGTTATAATGTGGGCCTCGCGTTCCAGGTGATTGACGACATCCTGGATGTGACGCAGACCAGCGAGCAGCTCGGCAAGACGGCGGGCAAGGACGTGGCGGTGCAAAAGGCGACCTATCCGGCCATCGTGGGTCTGGAAAAATCGCGGAACATTGCGGCACAACTGACGGCCAAGGCCTTTGCCGCACTGGAAATTTTCAAGGGTAAAGCCGTCGCCCTCGAAGCCCTGGCGGAATTTCTGCTCAAGCGGGATAAATGAAAAGGAACGAATCCGGATTCCTGGCAATTGCGCGCATCGTCGCAGGTAATATTTTGCCACGTCGGAAATACCTTCCTGCCTCCGGTCTTTGCCGTGGCCACTCCTTGCGCCGGCTTGTCTGGCACCGGGTCGCTTGGCTGTAGCGTTCGGCCAATGGCTCGATGCTACATCGGCAAATCCCCGACGTCTTGGTCTGCGGTGGCAAGCGCAGCGTGACACCGTTTTCGCCCGCCCGACACCTTTCGCAAGCAAGCCGCTCCCACGTTCGCCTGAAAGCGCCGCCGCCTGGCATGATTCAATTACCTGGCTGAGGGACGGCCTTGAAAAAATTCGCCATCGCATCAAATGGGGTGAAGACCCCATAGCAGGCAGGCCGGCACGGAGTTTATTCTACCACCATGAAGCATCACAATTCTTCTCCGGGACAAAATTCAAAACCGGTGATGGTTTCAGGCCCCGCTACCGACTCGGGTAAAAACGAAATCAACTTTGCTCGGTCACCGGACGAAATGGCCAGACGGGCCTGTCTCAGCCATGGGAATCAGGGTTCGCGGGAAGGTCACGAGGTTCAGCATTGGCTGGCGGCTGAGGCGGAATTTATCACGGAACGCAACCGCACCCGGACGCACAGCTTTAACAAATAGTCTAAAATCGTCCCAATCATCAAATTGTTTTGAGGGATCAATGAAAACTAAATTCACCTTGCTGGTCATCGGCACCGCGTTGGCGATGGCCGCTTCGGGATTGCAGGCGCAAAACACCGCCACCAATTCCCTTCCGCTCGCCCAAACGCTGAAATACCAGGTGGCCTTGGAAAATGACCGGGCTCTGGGCGAACACAGCCTCCTGCCGCCCGGCCTCAAGGAGAAGATGAAACTGACCGACGCGCAGCGGACCGAATTGAAGCCGGTCGAGGAGGACTTCGCCAAAACCAGCCAGGAATACCAGACCGCCAATCAACCGCGCATTGATGCCGCGCAAGAGGCGAACCGGGATGCGCGCGCATCGAAGAACACCGAGAAAATTGAGGCGGCCCGCCGGCAGTTGCAACAGGTCTGGGCCGGTCTCCAGCCTTATCGGGAGACCGCCCTCCGGCAGATCAAGCCGCTCCTGACGCCGGATCAGCTGGCGATACTCGAGGATCCGAAGAATCAATGGCGCGAAAATCATGTCGAGGAAGCAAATGAGCCCTCGGCAAATTGAGTCATAACCACCATCAATTGCAAAGGCCCGGTGAAGAGCTGAAAGAGTGAAAAGTTGTGAAAGTTTTAAACATCACGCTTGTGAAAACACCGCCCGCTGCGGTTTTTCAGACTGCCCTCCGCCAGCGCGAGGCGAAGCCGGGAGCGGCCATGCCTGACTCAAAAGCCGAAAAGCATGACAACTTTTTTTCCAATCCCGCGATACGGATGAGGATCGGGGTATGCCGGAAATGAAAACCATTCATGAAGCAATAACATTACCGCCCGGAAGGTAATTCTCCGCCTATGAAAATAAATATTCTGAAGGAAGGCGCCTTGACCGAGAAATCAACCGGCCTTGGCACGGTGACACGGAAGATGGTCCGGGAGCGCGCGGTTGAACTGGCCGTCATCAACGGTCGTTCTGCGGAGGAGGTCTCGAAATCCGACTGGGATCAGGCCAGACACGAATTGACGGGCGAACCGGACACGGATCCGCATGCGGCCATTCTCGAAGCCGCGCCCGAATCCAAACGCTGGGATCCGGTGCCCGGCTCGACCGGGCGAAAAGTGCCAGCGGCACCCAGCGAAGACGAGGATGCCGAAGGGCGAAGCGATAACGAGCGGCTGGTGGATGAAGGCATCGCCGAAGCGGAACTGGATCAAAGCCTTCAAGCGACCCGCGCCGCGGCAAAAAAAGACAAGTGAAAGTCGTGCGTCTTCGCGGACGAACCTTCGGCACCGGACGGATGAATCATCAAGCGGCGAGCTACCGCCGCGCTGCCTGCTAACCGCCAGTTGCGCGGCAGCGAAATCGCCCGTGAAATCAGACTCCCGTCGCTCCCGCAGCTCCGTCAAAATTGCGAAATAATCGTGGGACGGTCACCAACTCAGTCGCGTGGCCGGTTACCGCTCGTGCGCCCGCCCTGTTTCAGCCGACAATTCACGTCATGCTTTTGCCAAAAACCGGTTGGACACTTTTTCTTGCGGGCGCGAGTGTGTTCCTACTTATGAAAAAACTAGCACTCCTCGCAATCCCGGCGGCGCTCGCGCTCGCCTTCACCACCAACGCTTTTGCCGCCGACGGCAAGGCGGTTTACTCCGAGAGCTGCGCCAAGTGCCATGGCGAAGACGGCAAGGGCGCGACCAAGATGGGCCAGAAACTCGGCGCGCGCGATTACACCGACGCGACCGTGCAGGCGGCGTTCACCGATGACCAGGCCTTCAAGTCCATCAAGGAAGGCATGAAGAAGGATGACAAGACGTTGATGAAACCGTCGGAGCTGGCCGATGACGACATCAAGGCCTCCGTCACCTACATGCGGACGTTCAAGAAATAAAACGATTTCGCCGGAACAGCTGGCGGGTTTTGCCCTGGGCAACGCGGCCTTGCCGAATGCCCGGTGCAACCTTGGCAGTGCTGTCTCCGGCAATGCTTACAGAACGGTCAGTCAATTAAGCATGGGGCGTTCACCGTGAACGCTCCATGCTCTCCATTGACATTTGGCTTAATCCACGTCTAATGCGGTCCTATTAATTTGTTTGAATACATTTTACTGGCGGCCAGTTCGCTCTTCGTGATCGTGGATCCGCTGGCCCTCGTGCCGGCGTTTCTGGCCATGACGCCAAACGACACGGCGGAGCAGCGCATCCGCACGGCGCGGCTGGCGTGTTGTGTGGCGGCGGGTGTCTTGCTGTTGTTTTCCGTGGCCGGACAACTGCTCTTCAAAGTCATGGGCATCACCATGCCCGCGTTTCAAATCGCTGCGAGCATCCTCTTGCTGGTGGTCGCGCTGGACATGGTGCGCGCCCAGCGCTCACGCGTTCAGGAAACGCACGAGGAAACCTTGGCCGGGACCGAAAAAACCGACATCGCCGTGACGCCGCTGGCCATTCCGATGCTGGCCGGACCGGGGGCGATTTCCACGACGGTGCTGCTCCAGAACGAAGCCAGGGACATTCCCCAGCATATCGCGCTGTATGGCTGCATCGTGGCCGTGGCGTTTGTGAGTTATTTGATTTTGCGAATTTCCGCCCGCGGTGCGCGTTGGTTGAATCCGATCATGATGAGCATTTCCATCCGCATCATGGGGCTGCTGCTCGCGGCGGTCGCCATTCAATTCATGCTCAATGCCATCAAAGCCTTCCGGCTGGATCTGCTCGCAACGCCGGCAATGTGAATCGCCCCGCGCCCTGCGAGTAGGGCGTTAAATCTTTTTCGCCGGAACGGTTTTGTTGTTGGTCCGGCCCCGCCCATTCTCGATGCCATTGGAACAAGTCGGGCTCCGTTTTTTTGATGGCGTAAACTTCCCATGGCTGGCCGGTGACTTTAGGCCGCGTTGTGTCCGCCGCGAAAAGCGGGTCGATTCTCAGGGAATCCGGACGGCGCGGAAAAATCTTTTCCCGAACTGACTCACATTGGTTTCCGTGAAAGTGAACGGTGCCCGGTTCGTCACCGTTCGAACCCAGGTGACCAGGTTGACGGAGGTTTCCACCGCGTATTTCGAACCGGCCACGCCTGAGACCGCAAAGCTGAACCGTCTGCCGGACAGCGCGGGTCGGCCCAACACGAGCGGCGGTCCCGACGCAGTGGTTCGCACCGGAGGATGTGCCGGGAGGGGCTGCCTGGGGTTCTGGCGGACCGGCGACGTCGTGGCCACTGGGCTTGTGGATGCAGCCACCGGAACCGAATACGTCGCCTCGTTTGAAAATGAGCTTTCATCGCCGGCGGTGTCATAGCTGGTCATCGCAAAATAGTAAGTGCGCCCCGCCACCAGATTGGAGACTATCGCGTTGGTGGTGCTGCCCGCGTAAGACCGGTTCGTATAAACTCCGCTGGCGCCGCCAAAATAGACGTAATAGCCCGCGACATTGGGACTGATGCTCGGAATCCAGGCCAGCGTGACGCTTCCGGCTCCGCTGGCCGGGAGCGCCGTCAGCAACATTAAATTCGCCAGCATAAAAATGCCCGCCCGCAAAGATTTACCAGTCCAGCCTGGCATTTTAATTCTGGCAAACATCGACGAGTTCCTTTTTTGCATGATTTTTTTAGACGAGGGCTTTAGCGCGAAGCGTGCCAGAGGTGAAAAAGTTTTCGTCTGTTCTTTTTACAGGGATTCGCACGATTCATCCGCCCGCCCAATCGTTCCCGGTGGCAAGTTTGTTTCCACCGCAGGCAATTCACTGGCCAGCCCGCACCTGCTTTTTTCAGCGGTTTTTTTCGACCGCCGGGTGTATGCTGTTTCCGACCCGGGGCAACCCCGTTAACATGAATCCAGGCATCTTTTTCAGGCTCATCGTTTTTTTTGCGACAATCACGCTGCTCGTGGCGCTGATCGCCTGGATGGCGCACACTTCGTGGCAGAAGACGGGTGATTTGCAGGAACAACTCTCGGCCAAGCAATGGAAAAGCTTTCAGATTGCGGATCATTTGCAGCAGTCCATCCTGGGTTTGAATAATTCGGTGCTGCGTTACGCGGCGTATCGGGATGCCGCGGACTGGACGAATTTCGAGGATGAAAGCCGGGCCCTGGGCATCTGGCTCAACGAGCAGCAGCCGATTTTGTCGTCGCAAAAGGAACGTCCCTTTTTGGACCAGATCAACACGGCCTACCGCGACTATCTGGCCGCCGCGACGGCGATCCACACCAAGATTTACGCCACGCGCCAGTCCATCACCCGCGTTGTCGAATTCACGGAGCTGGAAAGGCAATCCAAGCGCATCCTGAATCTCGGCATCCAGCTGTCGGAAGCCCATCAGCAATCCATTGATTTGCTCCAGTCCCAAAACATCAAGTCGCTCAGCCTGCTGCGGTATGCCTTGCTCGGCTCGCTGGCCTTGTTGCTGGTCGCCGGTTTCTGGCTGGCCATGGTGGTCTATCGCGACATGATTGCGCCCCTGCAGGTGCAGCTGGTGGAAAGCCGGCAGTTGATGGAACGGCAGGAAAAACTGGCCTCGCTCGGCATGCTGGCCGCCGGCGTCGCGCACGAGATCCGCAATCCGCTCACCGCCATCAAGGCCTGGCTCTATTTGCAGCAAAAACATCTGCGGACCGGCACCCCGGAATTTGCGGACGCCGAGCTGATCGGCGGCGAAATCAACCGCCTCGAGCGCATCGTCAAGGATTTTTTGCAGTTCGCGCGCCCGTCCGAGCCGCAATTCGCCGTGGTGGCGGCGGAACAGCCGTTGCGCGAGGTGCAGACGCTGATGCAGCCTGAACTGGAAAAATCAAAGATCGAACTCTTGCTGGCGGAAGTCGTATCCGCGCAAATCCGCATTGATCCGCAGCAGATCAAACAGGTTTTGATCAACCTCATCCGTAACGCCGCGGAAAGCATCGGTGAACAGGGCGCCGTGACCCTGCGGGCCCGGCTCGATGACAAGTGGCTCAATGACCGGGCCTTGGACGTGGTGATTTTGGAAGTGGTCGACACGGGCAAGGGGATTCCCGCCGAGGTGGAGAAACGGTTGTTCGACCCGTTCTTTACCACGAAGGATTCCGGCACCGGCCTGGGCCTGCCCATCGCGGCGCGCATCGTGGAAAAGCATCATGGCGCTCTTCAGTATCAAACCCAGGTTGACGTCGGCACCACGTTTGGAATCATCCTTCCCTTGCACAAACCATGAAGCCGCCCGCCCACATCCTGCTCGTAGAAGATGATTCCGCCATCGTGGCAACGTTGCGCCGCGTGCTGGTTGACGAGGGTTATGAAGTTGCGGCGGAAAAAAACGGCGATGCCGGGCTGGCCCGCGCCCAAGCCGGTTCCTTTGATGTCGTCATCACGGATTTAAAAATGCCGGGACTGAGCGGGCTGGAGCTGGTGCGCGAGCTGCACGCCGCGCGGCCGCGTCTGCCGATTTTGATGATGACCGCCCATGGCACGGCGGGCACGGCCATCGAGGCAATGCAGGCCGGCGCTTACGATTATCTGCTCAAGCCGTTTGAGATGCCGGAACTGCTGAGCCTGGTCGGGCAGGCGGTGGCCGCCAGCCGGCTCATGTCCGAGCCGGTGCAGATTGGCGAGGCGGGACCCTCCCGCGACGCCATCGTCGGCAACAGTCGGGCCATGCAGGCCATCTACAAGGAAATCGGGCGCATCGCCGCCAAGCCCGTGAGCGTTTTGATTCGCGGCGAGACCGGCACCGGCAAGGAGCTGGTCGCCCGCGCGATTTACCAGCACAGCGACCGCGCCAACGCGCCGTTCGTCGCCATCAATTGCGCCGCCATCCCGGAAACGCTGCTGGAAAGTGAGTTGTTCGGCCACGAACGCGGCGCGTTCACCGGCGCCGAGGCGCGGCATATCGGACGCTTCGAACAGGCGGATCGCGGCACCATTTTTCTCGACGAGATCGGCGACATGACGCCGCGCACGCAGGTCAAATTGATCCGCGTGCTGCAGGAAAAATGTCTGCAAAGGCTCGGCGGCAAGGAGTCAGTTCCCGTGGACGTGCGCGTCATCACGGCCACGCATCGTGATCTGGAGGCGGCCATCCGGCAGAATCAATTTCGCGAGGACCTGTTTTATCGCATCAGCGTCGTGGTGCTCCAACTGCCGCCGTTGCGCGAACGCAAGGAGGACATTCCGGATCTGGTCCGCTTCTTTTTGCGCAAATACGCCGCCGATTTCAGCGTGGAAAACCCCGCCATCCACCCGGACGCGGTCGCTTTTCTGCAAGCCCAGCCCTGGCCGGGCAATGTGCGCGAACTCGAAAATGTCACGCGCAAGATGCTGTTGCAGGCAAAGAGCTACACCATCAGCGTGGAGCATGTCCGTGCGGCGCTGGCAAAAATCAACCCGCCGCCGGCTTCCGGTGAAAAATCCCTGCAAGCCTGCGCGGAGGAATTGATCGCGGCCGCGCAACGCGGCGAATTGACGGATGCCTATGCCCGTTTGCACGAAACCGCCGAACGCGCCATCATCGGCCGCGCCATCGAACTGGCCCAGGGCAACCAGGCCAAGGCCGCCCGCTGGCTGGGCATCTCGCGCCTGACCCTGCGCGAGAAATTGATCCTGTTCGGATTGCATCCCGGTCAGGAATAGGCGAGGGACTGACTTCCTCGGCACGGGGATTTTTTTCTGCGCGCTTTTCATTGCCTCGCCTGCACGCTTTAATTCCGGCGTGGCGACTTTGCACATCCAAACCGTTCAATCCCTCGACGCGCCGGAGCTGGCGTTGTATCTGACCCTCAAACGTGTCGAGGAACACGAACGCGCTGGAGTCCTCGTGGCCGCGAACATCAAGACGGTCAGGCGGCTGCTGGCGAGCCGATACGCCGTGGTCTCCGCACTCGTCACGCCTGCCTGGCTGGAAAAACTCGAGCCGCTTTTGCGCGCGCGGCCGGAGGCCGAACTTCCCGTTTACCTCGCCGACCAAAAATTATTGGAGACTATCACCGGCTACGTGATGCACCAGGGCGCGCTGGCCGTGGCCAAAATCCCGCCGCTGCCGGACCTGGCGACGCTCCTGAAAAATTCCCCGCGTCCATGGCTGCTGGCCGCCGTGGAGGGCCTTGCCAGCGCGGAAAATCTCGGCGCGGTGGTGCGGTGCTGCGCGGCATTCGGCGCGCATTTTCTGATCGTCGGGGAAACGTGCGGCAGTCCGTTCCAGCGCCGCGCGGTGGCGGGTTCCATGGGGACCATCTTCGAACAACCGCTGCTGCGCGTGGAGAATCTGGTGGCAGCCCTGACCGCGTTGCGTGCCCGAGGTGTGCGCTGTCTGGCGGCGCATCCCCGGTCCGGGGCGAAGAAATTGTCGGCGGTGGATTTGCGCGGCGACTGCTGCCTGGTGTTCGGTGCGGAAGGACCGGGACTCACGGACGCCTTGCTGGCGGCGTGCGATGATGCGGTGGAAATCCCGATGCCTTCTCACATGAACTCGCTTAACGTCGCCGTTGCCACGGGCGTGTTTCTCTACGAAGCGACCCGGCAACGTGGCTGAGGGTTGCCACCGGGCGCGCGAAATGCCGGAAACTTTTGGTTGCGGCGAAGCGTCCTGCCTATTGGTGACGGCAGCGTGAGCGATGAACTGTAAAATTCTGATGGCATATTTTATTCAGGTGATATCTTGGGTCAGGTGCGGAGGCTAAAGTGTTTGGACAAATGACGCCTTTCGCGAAAAAGCTTTTGACCTATGAAAAAGAATCCGCAAGTGAAGAGGATCATTTTGTATCAAAACCTCGGCTTTCTCGGCATGATCGTTTTATGCATCATCGATGAACTACTGCTGTTGCCGTCGTTGAACTTTTCCGAGCATCCGTTCGCTTTCCTGTTCCGGTGGCCCACGCTGGAATTGCTGGTCACCCTGGTGGTCTGGCTGCTGGTGAGCACCTCAACCCGCCGGATTCTGGATCATCTCCACTACCTGGAAAAATTCCTGCGCGTCTGCGCGTGGTGCCGGCGGATCCATTACCAGGGCGAGTGGATGCGGCTGGAGCAATTCATGCAGCAGGGGTTCGACACGCCCACCTCGCATGGCATCTGCTCGGAATGTCTCCAGCAGCAGCAGGCGGCTGCAGCCAAGGCGAAAGCGGCGCGGCAAAATGCTCCGAAGGCAGGCTGATTCTTATCGGACGGAATGTTTCTTCCGCGCAATCCAGCCATGCCAGATACCCGTTGTGATGAAGACGCCGCCGCCGATTGCCAAATGAGAAATGGCACGGGCAGAAAGAACCGCCCACCCATTGCGCCTGATGCCAACAGTCCGCCGTCCGGCGTTCTCTTGAGACACAAATTTCACGAATGAATGCGTATTGAACCTTTCACCGGATTTTCTCCACGTGAATCTTCGTCAGGTCGTTCTCGCCGAGCTGGAGCAGGTGGGCGTTACTGTAAAGTTCCAGATTGGGCCGGAACTGCGGCGCGTCAAACGTGCGGCGTTCGTGGTCGAGTTCCTTAATGGACAACATGTCGAGCGCCACGGGATCGCGGCTGAACCAGAGCTGGTTCAGCACGCAGGAATAATGCAGCAGGCTGCGCGCGCCGCCTTCGTATTGGCCGATGAGCGCGTCGGTGATGTTGAGCACCACGCGGTCGCCGAGCAGCGGGCGGGCGTAGATTTCCGGCACCGCATTGGCCAGCCGGAAGGAGTCGGATTCAAAACGCCGTGTGTTGTCCACGCTGCCGAGCGCGAGTCCGTAAAGATGCCCGCACACCCCGGCGTCCTCCTGGTTGAGCAGCGGCGCGATGCTGATGATTTTGGTCATCTGCCGGCTGATGAGCCTGGCGAAAAATGATTTTCGTCCGGCGCCCGCATTGGTCTTGCCGAATTCCAGGTCGCTCCAGATCAGATTGCCGATGATGGCGGTGTCGGGCTGGTAAAAATTCTCTGGGTCCCAGCCGGTTTCCATGCTGCCGGCGGCACACACGCCAAACTGCGCGGCGAGCCGGAAAAATCCGGCGGTGCGGAGATCGGCATCGTGCTTGTCCCAAATGATGATGTTCTTTGCCGGCACCCCGGCGGCGAGCAATCCGCGGATCACCGCAGCGACAACGGCCGGGCGCGTGCCGCTCAGCATGCCTGGTTCGGAAAACACTTTGAGGCCGACGGTTTCCTGCGGCGAGACGAGGCTGCGCCACGCCGCGGCCACGGTGGCTTTGCCGGTCAGATTCGTCAGGCCGCAATCCACCATCGCCTGGACCACCGCGTCGTTGGCTTGAAAATCCGTGATGGCGCCGGTGTTTTCCACTCTCACGACTTGCGCGTGGGGGGTCAGATTGGGCGCCGGCTCGTCAGCGTGAATTGACCAGACGGCGAGGTTGACCAGCCCCGCGATGGCGAGCTGGCAAAACATTTTTATGAATTGAATCCGTGCGTTTCTTGACACTTTCAGGCGCGGATGCTAACACCATCCCCGATGCTGGCCAAAAAAAATCGCAATCTTTGCAGCGCAATCATTTTACTGACGCTTGCCCTGTTCATCGCCGGATGCACGCCACCCGGCCCACGCGCCTTGTTGAAGGGCAAAAAACTGCTGGACCGCGGGGATTACGTTGCCGCCGTGGCGGAATTGAGGACGGCCACGGACCTGCTGCCTGCGAACGCCCAGGCATGGAATTATTACGGCGTCGCCTGCCAGCGCGCCGGGCAGTCCGACGATGCGGTGAAGGCCTACCAGCGCGCCCTCACGCTCGATCGTGATTTGATGGAGGCGCACTACAATCTCGGTTCGCTCTGGCTGGAACAGAACAAGCCGGGCGAGGCGAAGACGGAATTCACCGCCTACACGCTGCGCCGCAGCAACGAGCCCGAAGGCTGGCTCAAACTCGGCGCGGCGCAACTGCACACCAGCGACTTTATTTCTGCGGAAAAAAGTTTCAGCACGGCGCTGTTTCTGAACACCAACAACCCTGAGGCGTTGAACGGCCTCGGCCTCGCGCGCATCCAGCGCGGCCGCCCGCGCGACGCCGCGCAATTTTTCGCCGCCGCCGCCCAGTATCATCCCGACTATGCGCCTGCGCTTTTGAACCTCGCCACCGTCGCCCAGCAGGATTTGCACGATAACAAGCTCGCGCTGCAAAACTATCGCGCCTATCTGGCCTTGACGCCGCACGCCGATAATTGGGACGCCGTGAACGCCCTTGCCAATAATCTCGAGCAGAATCTTGAATCACCGGCACCGGTCGCGGTCGCCGCTCCGGCACCCGTGATTCATGCCGCCGCGCCGGTCGTGGTTGAGACCAAAACGCAAAGTGTTGTTCGTCCCGCCGTGGCGCCAAAGCCGGTCGTGGTGCGGACCAATCCCGCCCCGCCGCCGAGGATTGTGGCGGCCGGCACCCCGCCGGCTGTGAAAGTGAAACCGGAACCTGTGCTCCTCACCCCGACGGAACGAATTGTGGTGGCCTCCGAACCGCCCATGGTCACGGAGCAAAAACCGGTCGCCAAATCCAGCCCGGTCCGCGAGGCAAATGCAGCCACGCCGGACAAATACGGGCACACGGGCGTGACACCTTTGCCGCCGGCGGGTTCCGGGGGCACTGCCACCGCGCCGTTGCTGCCGCCGAAATACAATCTGCCTGCGCCCGCACCGACGGTTGAGGCGAAGCCGTTCAAACTGATCCAGCCGGCGGCTCCGGTATTTCCGCGTTATCTGTATTTGTCGCCGCGCAAGCCGGCGGCGGGCGACCACGTGGCGGCCGCGGCGGACTTCTCGAAAGCGCGCGTCTTCGAGCAGGGTTCGCGCTGGACGGACGCGACCGAATGGTATCGCCGCGCGGCGGCCGCGGATCCAGGCTGGTTCGAGGCGCAGTATAATTACGGCGTGCTGGCGTATCGGCTGCGGAATTATCCGGCGGCGTTGTCCGCCTATGAAACCGCGCTGGCCATCCAGCCGGGATCGACGGACGCGCGTTACAATTTTGCGCTCACGCTCAAGTCGGCGGGCTATGTGCCGGACGCGGTGAATGAGCTGGAAAAAATTTCGGCCGCCAATCCGGATGAAGTCCGCGTGCAGCTTGCGCTCGGTAATCTCTACGCGCAGCAGCTCCGCAATCCCGTGCAGGCGCGGCGGCATTATTTGAAGGTGCTGGAACTGGATCCGCGCAACGCCCAGGCCAATGACATCCGCTTCTGGCTCACGGCGAATCCGTCGTGAGCAACGTGGCTCCACCGAAGCTCGCACAGCACCGTGCTGCCGACATCCTGTCGGCAGAAAATAATCAGCAATCCCTAGCGTTTCTTCTGCCGGCTGGAAGCCGGCAGCACGCTGACCGTTGATAAAATCACCCGCCGGGCAGCGTGAAGAAAAAGGTCGCACCCTTGCCGGGTTCGCTCTTTGCCCAGACTTCACCGCCATGGCTGTGGACGATGTGTTTCACGATGGACAGTCCGAGGCCGGTGCCGCCCTGGTCGCGGGAACGCGCCTTGTCCACGCGATAAAACCGCTCGAACACGCGGTCGAGTGATTCCGGCGGAATGCCGGGGCCGTCGTCCTGCACGAAGATTTCCACTTTGCCGTCGGCCACTTTTTGCCCGCTGACTTTCACCGAGCCTTGCGCACGGCCGTATTTGATGGCGTTGTCCACCAGGTTGGCGAGGACTTGTTCAAGCCGGTTCACGTCGGCGTTGGCGGTGAGTTCCGGCAGGTCGTTGATGAGCGACACGTCTTTGTTTTTGGCCTTGGCCTGAAGATCGGCGAAAACTTTTTCCGCGAGCGCACGCAATGCGACCGGCTGCAGATTTAATTCCATCCGCCCCGATTCGAGCGCGGAAATGGTGAGCAGATCCTGGATAAGCAGATCGAGCCGCTCGGCATTGCGCTCGATTATTTTCAGGAAGCGCTCGGCGACTTCGGGATTGTCGCGCGCGCCGTCGAGCAGCGTCTCGACGTATCCCTTGATGAGCGAAAGCGGCGTGCGCAGTTCGTGGCTGACGTTGGCGACAAAATCTTCCCGCGTGCGTTCGAGTTGCTTGAGCCGGGTGAGGTCGTGAAAGACGAGGATAGTGCCTTCCCGTGCGCCGGCGGAATTGGAGATGACGGCGGCGTTGACCCGCAGCCAGCGTCCGCTCACTTCCGGCAGCTTCAGTTCGTAGTCAAAAACCTGGCCTTCCGTCTCGACGCGCCCGACCAGTTCGGCGAGTTCGTGCAGCCGCAGCGCCTCCATGATAGTCTTGCCGCGCAGTTCGGTCTTGATGCTGAACAGGTTTTTGAAGGCGCGGTTGGCGAGGTAAATCCGGCGCTTGCCGTCGAGCAGCAGCAAGCCTTCGAGCATCGAATTAAACAGCACCTGCTGCTGCGCCTGGGCCTCAATCGTGGTCTGCTGCTGGCGCTGGCGGTTGTCCTCCATCTCGGCGTGGATCTGCTGTTGCTGGCGGAGAAACTTCTTCCGCCACGCGAAATGCAGCGCTACTGCTCCGGCGAGCGCGAGGATGAAAAGGGCAGGCCACACAGGAATTATTTAGCCACAGATGAAACACAGATGAAACACAGATTTTTATTCACGAAGGTCGCAAAGAAATTTTTCTTCATCCGTGTTCCATCTGTGAAAATCTGTGGCCAGAACATCATTCCACAAACCGATACCCAACGCCGCGCACGGTGTCCAGATGCTTCGCCGCCGCTCCGAGCTTTTCCCGCAGCCGCCGCATGTGCGTGTCCACCGTGCGGGTGTCGATCAGGCTGTCGTATTCCCACACGTCGCGCAGCAACTGGTCGCGCGATTGCACGCGTCCGGCACGCTGCGCGAGGAGCGTCAGGAGCTTGAATTCCGTGGCGGTCAGTTCGATCGGCTTGCTTTTCCAGCTCGCGATGTGGCGCGGGATGTCGATGGTTAGGTCGCCGAAGCGGATCTGGTCCGCGGGCTTTTCCACGGCCTGGCCGCGCGCGAGAATTTTTTTGATGCGGAGCATGAGCTCGCGCGGGCTGAACGGCTTGGTCAGGTAATCCTCCGCGCCGAGTTCGAGGCCGAGCACACGGTCGATCTCCGCCGCCTTGGCCGTGAGCATGAGGATCGGCACGCGCGCGGTGGCTGGGTCGAGCCGCAGCGTTTTGCAGATCTCGAAGCCGTCCATCTCTGGTAGCATCACATCGAGGACGATTAGGTCGGGCGCTTGCGACCGCGCTTTTTTCAAAGCCTCCGCGCCGTCGGCGGCCGTGGTCACCGCGTAGCCGGCTTGCTTGAGATTGAACTCCACGAGTTCAACTGCCTCCGGCTCGTCGTCCACCACGAGAATCTTTTGCTTCACGTCAGTATCATGGCACGCGCGAATTCGTCACACAATTTCATTTCCGCGACAAACTGGCGACAAATATGTGACGATTGGGTGACGGAAAGAGATGGCGGCGCGTCTCCATTCTTCCCGCGACATTCCGCTTTTGTGACGACCGGAACGAGGTTAGCTTTGTTCCATGCCTGTTCCAGTCATCAATCTTGCCCAGATGCGTGAATGGGAACGCGCCACTTGGGTGACCGGCCAGACCGAGGCCGAGGTCATCCGCCGCGTCGGCCAGCAAATCGCCGCCCACGCCCAGGAACTTACGCAATCGGGCGATTTAATTTTGATCCTCGCGGGCAAAGGCCACAACGGTGACGACGCCCGTGCCGTCGTGGAATTTCTCGATGACCGGAAGATCGAAATTCTTAACGTCACTGCACCCGGAAATGATTTGGCGGCACTCCGATCGGCCTTGCTGCAGAAACCGGCACTTATCGTGGATGGTTTGTTCGGCATCGGCTTGACCCGCGCGCTGGACGAGGATTGGAAAAAAGTCATTGCGGCGGTCAACGCAGCAAAAATTCCCGTGCTCGCCGTGGACATTCCATCCGGCTTGAACGCGGACACCGGCGAACAGTTCGGTGCGGCGATTCGAGCCGCCGTCACGCTCACCGTTGGCGCTCCGAAAATCGGAATGCTCGCGGCGAAGGCGTGGCCGTTTGTCGGCCGGCTGGAAGTTGCGGAAGACGTTGGCTTGATTCCGTGCCCGCAACAATCGGATTTGAACTGGACGCAGCCGGAGGATTTTCAAAATTTTCCGCCCCCGCGTCCGGTGGCCGGTCACAAAGGCTCGTTTGGACATCTGGCGATTGTCGCGGGCAGTTGTGGCTTTCACGGCGCGGGAGTTTTGACTTCGCGCGCCGCGCAGCGCGCCCAGCCCGGACTCGTCACGCTGTTCACGGATGAAAAAGTTTATGGCACGCTCGCCGCGCAGTTGCAGGCCGTGATGGTCAACATATGGAAACCCAAATTAAAATTCCTCAATTCGACCAGCGCCATTTTGATCGGCCCCGGCCTGGCCGCGCCGGGCGTCGCCGGAAAATTAAAAGCGCCCATGCGGAAACTTTGGCGTGATTCCCAATTGCCGATGGTCGTGGACGCGAGCGCGCTCGACTGGCTGCCGTTGGGGGAATTTCAAACAAACGCCATCCGCGTGATCACGCCGCATCCCGGCGAGGCGGCGCGGCTTTTGCAAACGACGGCGCAAACTGTCCAGGCCGACCGCGTGAAATCATTGCGCGAAATTTCAAAGAGTCTCGGCCATTGCTGGGTCGTGTTGAAAGGTCATCAAACGCTGATCGGTCGCAGCACCGGCGAGATTTTTGTGAATCCGTCCGGGAACCCGCATCTGGCGCAGGGCGGCAGCGGCGATGTCCTGGCCGGTTTTATTGCCGGACTGCTCGCGCAACCGGAACTGTCGGTCGACGCCGGGAAAACCATACGTTACGCCGTCTGGCAGCACGGTGCGGCGGCGGATGCGCTGCAGGCGCGATCCACGAACTGGATCATCGAGGATCTAGCCGGAAAAATCGGGAGTGTTTGCTGAATTCAATTACGGGAACAGCAGCCGGTAAAAATGGAACGGGTCGGTGCTGTTGGTTTCGGTGAAACGGATCTTCCCATCGGCGCCGATGACATTGGTTTGGATCGGAACCCACACGGCGGGCGCGGCCAGATTGGTCGTCATCTGGACGATGAATCGGTTGCTCACCGCGCCGTTATCTGCGCCCAGCACCAATCCGTTTGCGGAGTTGGAGAGCGAGAGGGCAGGGACGGTCACCACGTTCAGCAACGCC
>Ga0114951_10002958_pt1 | contig 18351 bp, 12 predicted proteins | sample AM7aDNAmetaG_FD_88677 | JGI IMG/M metagenome (GOLD analysis project Ga0114951, IMG submission 88677) | Freshwater microbial communities from Finland to study Microbial Dark Matter (Phase II) - AM7a DNA metaG | ecosystem: Environmental > Aquatic > Freshwater > Lake | place: Finland: Lake Alinen...
ATGATTCATATTCTCTGTTATTTTTAACATTATCTTTCTGTGCTTCATATTTTTTAATAAGAGTCAGACAATCTTTTATTGATATATTTTTTGCAGCAATATTTTTTTCGGCTGACTTTATATCTTCATCAAGATTTGCAATTCTAGTTTCCAATCCTGCAATAGTATCTTCCAAATCTTTAATTTCAACAGGCAGCATACCTCTTACGCTTCTGATTTTGGTAATTTGGGTATCAATTTGTTGCAGACAGTATAAAGCATGAAGTTTATGAAGCATTGAAGTATCTTCATGTTCATCTTTAGGTACTGTTCTGGTTACAGTAATTTCCTGATTTTCTTTATTTTCAATGGGTTTATTTATTTTTGTTTTAGTAGTAGTCGTTTTTTCTTTAGCAGGAGCTACTTTTTCTTTAACAGGAGTCGTTTTTTCTTTAATAGTAACTGCTTTTTCTTTAGCAGTAGTGGCTTTTGCTTTAGTAGTTGTTTTTGCTTTAGTAGTTGTTTTTGCTTTAGTAGTTGTTTTTGCTTTAGTAGTTGTTTTTGCTTTTGCCATGGGAAGTTATAATTTAGGATTGATTTACAGATAAAAAACAGGATTAATTTCTACTTCTGAAATTTCGATTGCAAATTTAGGAAATTTTTTAATTAAAATGGATTTTATTAATTCTTTTGCGAAATGCTCACTTTCATAATGTCCAATATCAGCAATTATTATTTTATTCTGTGTGTCAATAAAATGATTGTATTTAAATTCTGAAGTTATTAAAATATCTGCATGCTGTGATACAGCCTGATTAATTAAAAAAGCACCTGAACCACCGCAAATAGCCACTTTCTTAATTGTTTTTCCGGTTAATTTATTGTGTCTAATGCTTTTCAGATTTAATTTTTTCTTCAACATTCTAAGGAAATCAACATCTTTCAAAGGTTTTTCAATTTCACCAATCCTACCGGCACCATTGTTATAATATTGGTTTTCAATGATATAGACATCATAAGCCACTTCTTCATAAGGATGGGCATCTATCATAGCTTTAATAATACTTTTTTCTAAATGAACAGGAAAAATAGTTTCTATCCTTACTTCATTTTCAAAATGCAATTTATTTTTCTCACCTACATAGGGATTTGATTTATCGGATGCTTTGAATGAGCCTTTACCATCGCCATTAAAACTACAACAATCGTATTCGCCAATATGCCCGGCGCCAGCATTAAAAATTGCATTTCGTACTTCTTCGCTTTTATCTGTCGGGCAAAAAGTTACAAGTTTTCTTAATATACCTTTTTGAGGAAGCAGTATTGTTGGGTTAATTAAACCTATTTTATCTGCAAACATCTGATTGACACCTATCATTGAATTATCAAGATTTGTATGGGCAGCATAAATAGCAATATTGCCTTTAATAGCTCTAATGATAACCCTTCCTGTTGGGGAGTTTTCGTTAATTTTTTTAAGCCCTTCAAAAATAAGCGGATGATGTGAAATGATTAAATCACATTTTTTTTCAATAGCTTCGTCAATTACATCTGTAGTAACATCAAAACATATTAACACTTTACTTATTTTGTCATCATACGAGCCTATGATTAACCCTGAATTATCATAGTTTTCCTGATATTTAAGAGGTGCTATTTGCTCTATTTCTTTAACTATTTCTATTATTGTCATATTATATTTTTTTACTAAATAAAATGGTTTAATTGCTTTACTGTTATTATGCATAAAACAAGTTCAAAATTAGTAAATTAAAATTATTGTAACATTTTAGCACTAGTAAACCGTATAAGTTATTTGTGAGCTCTTAAAATGCTCTTTTGTATGGAGAAATTGAATAATGGAGAGATGGAGGGACTAAAATATACAGATTTCCAATACCCCATTTTTTCAATATTCCATATTTATATATTTTTGGAATTGTTCTAATTTTTAAATATGCTAAAAATATTAAAAGTCTGCGCATACCCCGTATCACTTTTATATGGGTTTATTTTGCTTTTGCGAAATAAGCTTTTTGATTGGCATATTCTACCTTCCGAAACATTTGCAATCCCCATAATAAGCATTGGGAATTTAACTATGGGAGGCACAGGGAAAACACCTCATACTGAATATCTTATCAGATTGTTGCAAGACCAATTTAAGGTTGCCATATTGAGTCGCGGATATGGTCGTCTGACAAGAGGGTTTATTCTTGTTGATAATTCCATGGATACTTTAACCATAGGTGATGAAGTAAAACAATTGTCAGATAAATTTAATAATATTACAGTGGCAGTTTCAGAAAGCAGACGAGCAGGTATAAAGAAATTAATTGAACTGCAACCTGAAATTGATGTTATTTTGTTAGACGATGCCTTCCAGCACAGGTATGTTAAACCTGGATTGTCAATATTGTTGAGTGATTACAGTAACCTTTATATTTATGATTTTGTGGTGCCAACGGGCTTTTTAAGAGAATTTATTTCAGGAGCAAAAAGGGCTGATATAATTTGCATAACCAAATCGCCCAAAGTTCTTTCTCCAATAGTATCAAAGGATATTGAAGAGTCCTTGAAAATAATGGAATCGCAAAAACTGTATTTTTCTTACATCAAGTTTGGGAATTTTATACCTTTGTACAAGGATACGAAAGTTGAAATGCCTAAAAAAGTATATGCTATTTTACTATTTTCAGGTATTGTGAACACATATCCTTTTGAAGAATATTTAAAAACAGCATGTGATGAACTTACTGTTTTAAGATACAATGACCATTATCAATATACTGAAAAGGATATTGATAATATTATTACAAAGTTTAAGGATTTATATTCAGTAAATAAAATTGTAGTTACAACAGAAAAGGATGCAAAGAGATTGGAAAGTGAAACATTTTATGAAAAATTAAAAAATATTCCTATTTATTATGTGCCCATTGAAATAGAAATACATAAAAAATACAAACAAGATTTTGATAATCAAATTTTAAATTATGTTAGAAAAAATAAAGCAAACAGTAGATTACATTAACAGTAAATTCTCATTTAATCCTGAAATAGGTATTATTTTGGGATCCGGACTAGGTGGTTTGGTAAAGGAAATAGATATAAAGCACGTTTTTAATTATGAAGATATTCCAAATTTTCCTGTTTCAACTGTTGAAGGGCACAGCGGCAAATTGATTTTTGGTTTTATTTCAGGGAAGAAAGTCGCTGCTATGCAGGGTCGCTTTCATTACTATGAAGGTTATACTATGAAAGAAGTTACTTTTCCTGTAAGAGTAATGAAATTTCTGGGTATAAAAACGCTTGTGCTTTCTAATGCCAGTGGAGGTGTTAATGCAAGTTTTAAAATTGGCGATATTATGATCATTGTCGACCATCTTAATCTTTTACCATCAAATCCATTGATAGGAAAGAATATTAATGAATTAGGGCCTCGTTTCTTAGATATGCACGATGCCTATGATAAAACCCTTGTTCAAAAAGCCCTAGTTATTGCCAAGAAAAACGGTATTAAAGTACAGACAGGTATTTATGCTGCTGTTTCAGGACCTTGTTTTGAAACACCTGCCGAATACAAGTATATTAAAATTGTTGGCGCTGATGCAGTCGGTATGTCAACTGTTCCAGAGGTACAGGTAGCCCGCCATATGGGTATTCCCTGTTTTGCCGTTTCTATCATCACTGACTTAGGTGTGGAGGGAAAAGTTGTTGAAGTAAGTCATAATGAAGTTGTCGATGTAGCCAATAGGGCTGAACCCCAAATGACACTTATTATTAAAGAACTAGTTGCAGAGATATAATCCATTACTTCTTAAGCTTTAAAAAAGAGACCCGTTGTAAAAAATGGGTCTCTTTTTTAATTGACTTCTCTAAACTTGCAGTGAAAGGTTTATTTTTTTAAGTATTATTTTCCCTCGCAAAGCGAAAACATAAAATATTATCGGGTTTATCAATAAAACAATTATCGAGGAGGTCTTTTCTCCTCTGTGTTTTGCTTTTGATTAATCTCAGTTGGCCGTTCTTTATCATTATTGATCTGTTTTTTTGTTTCTTTATTTTGAGGCGATTTAGCTTGTTGAGATTGCTTTAGCCCTTCATCTTTTTTAGGAGGATTAGCTTGCTGGTGTTGCTCTTGTTTCTGCAAATTCTGTTGTTCTTGGTGTTGTGGTTGCTTGGTGCCTTCCATCTTTTGTGGTTGATTGGTTTGTTGGGGTTGTGATGGCTTTTGCATAGTCGGTTGTACATTATGCTGTGGTTGTTTTACACTTTCCCCTTTTTTAGATGGGTTAGTTTGTTGAGGTTGCGATGGTTTTTGAAAACCTGGTTGTACAGGATGCTGTTGTTGTTTAATACCTTCCCCTTTTTGGGATTGATTGGTTTGTTGCAGTTGAGAAGGTTTTTGTATTGTTGGCTGTACAATATGTTGTGATTGAGAAGGTTGCTGTTTGTCAGGTTTATTTATATTTTGTGGTTGAGTTGTAGCTGTTCTTTGTGCTATTGGCTTCACATCTTTCAATTTTGTAATTTTAGCAGGAGCAGGTTTTGGTCCTGAAGCGTTATTTTTTTGGACTACAGGTCTGTAAATCTGAAGCTGATCTTTGCCCAGAACCTGACCAGGTGTATTGCTTTCTTTAATAGCAATAGGTGCAATTGTTTTACCAAGGTGTTTTTCTACTTCTTTTCTATCCGGGCCTGCATTGTATTTTCCCATGTGATTTTTATTTTCTACGAAATTATTTATCACAGTGGTGTTGTTTATAATTGTAACATTGTTTGAATTGTTTACATAATAGTTGTTGATGTTTGGACTTCCAAAATCTCTAACTCTTACAAATGTCCACTGATTGTAGGGTGAATAATAGTCATTACCATAATAACCAGGCCCCATTGGTGCCCATCCATAATAACCTTCTGAGCCTCTCCAATTAACCCAACCAGGACCCCATTCATTACCAGGTATCCATACCGGACCGTAATAAGGATCGATGTACCAGCGACCATAGTGAAAAGGTGCCCATCCCCATGAATAATCAGAAACCCACGTCCAGCCCCAATCGGTGAATACCCAGTAACCATTTGTTGCATAAGGAGAAAATCCTGGACCTACATTTGGTACCCAAACATAGCCATAATTTGGATAATCGACCCATTGACCGTAAGGGCTTAGTTCATCATAAAAAACCTGAAAGTTAACATAAACTTGTGCTGAAGCTTTTTGAGGCTTGATCCCATAACTTACAAATAGTATAAGTAAAAGGGAAATAATTTTTGTTTTCATATATATATTTATTTGTGGTTGAATTATCCTATTACAAAATTAGCACCAATATATTGATATATGTTTTATAATTAAAGAAAATTTTGCAACTAAATTTTTAATTATAATAATACCAATGTAAAATTATTTTATAATTTTACGACCTGCAATTTATTTCATATCGTATAATTGTAGTAATAAGTAACATTTAATTAATAACTTTAAATTTAATTCATTATGAAAAGAAAGAATCTACTTTTAAGTTTACTCATTTCTCTGTTCTTCACAAATTTTGTTAGTGCTCAAGACACCATTGTTTCGTGGACATTTCCTTCAACATCCGCTGATAGATTTGCTGATGTAGCCATTCCACTAAATGCAACACGCTATATTAGTGCTCAGTATGGATATTTACAGGCTGATTCTCTTTCTATAGATTATACAACAGAAGGTTTTCAAGGACTTCCAGATAAATGTGCAATGACAATTGGCTGGACAAATAATCCAGATTCTGCCAACTGGATGGTAAAATTTAAAACTACAGGATATGGAGACTTAAAACTATATTCAAAACAGTTTAGTGATAGTAGCTTTGCAGGTCCCAGAGATTTTAAAGTTCAGTATAAACTTCCCGGTGGTAACCAATGGGTTGACTTAACAACTATTACAGTTAGCAGTGACTGGACAACAGGTGTTGTAAATGGTATTGTTTTACCTTCAGCGTGTAATAATCTGTCTCAGCAGGTTGGAATAAGGTGGATACTTACATCAGGGCTTGATATTAATGGGAACGCTCTATTATCGACAGGAAAATCGAAAATTGATGATATAATCATTACCGGAAGCCCTATAACTTGTATAAATGAGCTTCAATCTGAGAATTTAATAAAAATTTATCCAAATCCAAGTAATGGAAGTTTTAGTATAGTAAATGATGGACAAAATAAAACCATAAAGATTTATAACATACTTGGTGATTGTATATATGTAAAAGAATCTGATATTGAAAGTGTTACAAAAATTGAAGGATTTAATGCCGGTGTATATTTTATTCAGGTTACAAATGTTTATAATGAAGTAAATATATCTAAATTAGTAGTTGAATAATTAGAGTTTGCCTATAATGTCCGACTTCTTCGTTACTCGTGTCTTGAAAATCAGTTGTTTCGACATGCTCAACACATCGCATTTGCTAATGTAAACTCTTGGAATTTAAGACTTTAAAAGCCTCGAATTCGGACATTATGAATCAAACACTGACTTTGCAGAGAGGTACTAATTGTTATTAATAATTCTAAAAAAAATTGAACCTAACCTGAAATTATTTCAAAATCAGGTTGTTTTTAAATATTAAAAAATAATTGTATGAAAAGCAATGTCTGTATTTTATGTTTTATATTATTGACATATTTTACAATATTTCAATCTTGTAAGAAAGATAAGTCGTTACTTCCTCCAGTAATCAACTTTAAAGTTGGCTCTGGCTATACTCAAGACGGTGCAGTTGTTATGGTTGGTCATAAATTGCGTTTTGGCATACAGGCCAGGGGAACAAGTGAAAGCATTACAAACTTTACCATTAAAAAGGTGCTTGACAACGGAACAGTAATAACAGTTATGGATACAGCACTCTATACAGAATATATGGATGTTGATAAATTATTTTTTCAAAATACAGAACCTAAAGCTACATGGACATTTACTGTTATGGACAGAAACCGTTTGTCTGCAGCAATAACGTTAACAATTTATAAAGACCCTAACTCTGTTTATGGGGGTATTTATTATTTCCCATCAATTACTTTAGGAATGCAAAATAATGTTACTTACGGGCATTTTTTAAATCCCTCTACAGGAATGGTTTATAAAGATGATTCTGCTTCAGCAAACCAAAGCAAAATTGATATTTTATGCTACTTTATACCTGATGATTCACCTCCTTGTCCGGCTCTTTCATCATCTGGAGAAATGGATAATTATAGCACGAATGCTCAAACTTATTACCCTATGATAACTAACTGGACAATAAGAAATTATACTTTATGGGATATAAGTTTTGATAATGGCAATAATACACCATTAACCGCTTCTAACTTTGATGCAGCTCAAAATGACAGCTTGCTTATTGTATCTTACCATTCTATTTGGGGGAAGAAGAAATTCAGATTTGTCGCTGCCGGAAAAATTATACCCTTTTTAACTGCTGGCGGGAAATTGGGATTAATTAAAGTAATCTATGCTGACAACTCTGGTTCTGGAATTATACAATTTGCTTTAAAGATTCAACAGTGATAAATTGGGGTTGGTTAAAAAGATTCAGAAATGTGTGGAAAGGTGGAAAGATGGAATGTCTGGGCATGTATTTTCATTATCTCATAGAGATATTATGAAAAAAGTTAATTATTAGAACTCCAATATTTACTTTTAAAGTACTCTGGAAAAGGAAAATGCGAATTATTTTATTGTTGATTTATTCATTGTTAATATCCAATCTGATAGCTCAAAATGCTATTATTACTGGAATAGTTTCTGATGCCTCGTCTAATTATCCGTTAATGAATGCTAATGTTGTTCTGTTAAATAAAAATATTGGCACAATCACCGATATAAAAGGAAATTTTGCCCTTTCAGAAGTAAGTCCTGGAGCTTATATATTAAAAGTAAGTTTTATGGGTTATCAGAATTTTGAAAAAAAAATTGAAGTAAAAAATAACGCTAAGATATTTTATAAAATTCAGCTAAAAGATTCTGTATTTATATCAAAGGAGTTTCTGGTAACGGCTAAGAAAGAAAAAGATTTACTTGAACAACCCAGTAGAATAAGTTTAATAACAGCAAAAGAAATAGATATTGCTCCGGTTCAAAGCATTACAGAGATTTTTGATTATACAACAGGGGTATCAAGCAGTAATACAACAGGAATTTTTTCCAGCAGGTCAATAGTTACTTTGCGAGGATTGCCTTCTAATGATCAATCTCGCACGCTTGTTTTGTTGGACGGTATTCCGTTAAACAAATCTGATGAAGGTTCTGTAAACTGGAATATGATAAATAAAGATAATATAGAGCAAGTGACTATTATTAAAGGACCGGGGGCTGCAAAGTATGGAAGCGGAGCTATGGGAGGAGTTATTGAGATGATTTCTAAAAAGCCTACAAAAGAAATTGAAGGTGATCTCCAGTTAAATTACGGCACTTATAATACCATGACAGCAAATTTAAGTTTGTCGGGTATAAATAAAGAAAAGAAATCAGGTCATAGCCTTTACTGGTTATTAAACGGATTTGGAAGAAAAGGTGATGGATATATTACTACACCTGAGCAGTTTAGAACTATTGAGGACACTATATTAGTGCCTACTTATCTTAAAGAGATTAATACTTCTGCTAAGATTGGCTATAATTTTAAAAAAAATCAGAACATTGAGCTTCAGTTAGATTACTTCGATGATAAAAGAGGTAATGGTATTAAAGTTTTCGATTATGATGGTGCTTTCTCAAAGCACACCACATATAAAGGTTTAACAAAGTATTCGGGAAGTTCTGATTTTTTTAAATGGAATGTTCTCTTTTTCAACACGACAGAACACTATTTCCGAACTTACGAATACATGAATGAAGGGGAATATAAGCTTTATGAAGCGGATTCGAAAAGAGAAGATAAAGGACTTTACTGGGATGCCAGTTATTTAAAATTCAAAAGTCATAAAATAGAAGCAGGATTGAGTATGAAGTTAGGAAGTGTTGATGGTACGGATACTTATTATACATCAACCGATATTATCAGAAATGCTGCTAAAATGGATAATTACGCTATGTATCTACAGGATGAAATTAATCTCATTGATGACAGAGTACAAATCAATGCTGGACTCAGATATGATTTAGCCAGATTTCACGATGGGTTATTTACAATTGATTATCCATCGTATACGATTCTTTTTTATCAGAACTTTGAAAATAAAGATATGCCTCAGAAAACATGGGATGCCTTTTGCCCAAGATTTTCAATGCAATATAAATTTTCTGAAACAAACAGATTGTTTTTGTCGCTAGCACAGGGATTCAGGGCTCCTATACTGGATGACATGAGTCGTACGGGCAAAAAGAAAGGTGGTTTTAAAGTAGCTAACCCGGATTTAAAACCAGAGCTAATAACCAGTTACGAATTAGGGACAGACTTTAAAATAATGAATAATTTGCTTTTTAATGCTTCTCTTTTTTATAGTATAGGACGCGACTTTATGTATAATGCCAGTACAGGAGATTCTGTAAATATAGGTTACAAACTAGCTCCTATATTTAAGATGAAGAATATTGGGAAAGTCGGCATAATGGGTGTGGAAATTGAGCTAAAATATGAATTAAGAGTAAATTTGACAGCTTTTGCTAATTACACTTATACCAGAGCACAAATTACTGAAGATAAAATATTAGATGCAAAGGTAGATTCTAACCTTACAGGGAAATTTCTGACAGATATTCCAAATCATAAATTCAGCAGTGGCATAACCTGGCGAAACAAAATTATTAATACATCTCTTTTGTTTAAATATTACGGTAAGACATGGATTAATGAATGGAACAAAGTGGATGTTGAATATTTCAAAACTGATAAATTCCCTGAATATTACATTTTCAGCATCAGGGTTGAAAGGGAGATTATCAAAAAACTTTCAATAAGTTGCAGCGTTGAGAATATTTTCAACAAAATCTACATTGACAGCAATCTTGAACAATGTCCGGGAAGGATTATAACAGGGTTGGTAAAATATAAATTTTAATCCTCAATTCTGATTTCAGAAATATCTTTAATGGCTCTGTCTGAGAAGAAGTCAGGAGCGGAGAAGATAGAAAAAGCCCCATCTTTAGCATCATTACTACGGTCTATTAAAAGGACATTCTGAAAATCGTTACGATTAAACAACTCGCTATAAGTGAAAATGCAGCGGTAGCCATCTTTGCCAACTATAGCAATTAATGTTGACTGAATATTTTTTTTGGACTTGGAAAGATGTTTACCAATAACATTCTTTAAAGGAATACCATTAAATTGAGTGATACCATGAATACCGCGTCCTCTACCATAAAATACTGTATTGTAAACAATTTTCATATATTCATTAGGATATTTTGAAATAGTTTCAACTTTATTGTCTTTTTTATAGACTGCAATTTCTTTAGAATACTTATCCTCCAAATCTTTATTAACAACATAAGACCTTGAATAGGATTTAACGGTTATTTTTACCGGGTTTGATATATTTCTTTCAGTCACCAAATCAGTAGCTACTACAAATTTATTTTCTTTTGGTAATGTCCATAGGTCCTTGGTTTTGGAAGGAACAATACGCATAACTTTTGTAGCAAAAAAGAGTTTATGTCTGTTAACAGGATAATAAATTTCTCCCCAACTTACAACAACTTTCTCACCTTTATTGTTTTCAATTTCCACATATAAATCAATTACAGAACTGAATTCTTTTTCATTTTTCTTTTTTAAAATGCTGTTGTTCAGGATGTCATAAAGAGAATACCCATCATATCTGAAAGCACCTATAAAAACCGTATCACCTTTTTCGTTTAATGTTGCTTCTTTAATAATTTCTGAATGCATTGGCAGCTTAGATAAATCCACCTTACCGGGATTAGCAACTTCTCCTGAAATTTCAAGAATTGGTTTTCCTAGTTCAAAAGTTGAATCGTTGTCATAAAAATCATTGGTTTCCGGCAATTTACTTTGTGCAAGTATCTGGCCCATTACAAATAAACTAATCAGAATAAAAATTGCTTTTTTCATATTAATGTTATTTCAATTTAGGTTTAAAGGAATAGAGGTATAAGGGGGTATAAAGGTATAGAGGAATAGAGGAATAGAGGAATAGAGGAATAGAGGTATAGAGGTATAAAGGTATAGAGAGTATATAAATATCCATCATCCAACTTTGATTTTTTCAATTCTTGATAGAAAATCTTCAACAGGTTTCTTAATTATGGAATCAATCTCATTATGAAGTTTTTGGAAATGTTCGACAAGAAGTTCTCCTTCTTTAGTAAGTTTGGTATAACCGCCACCACCAATGCCACCCCTGCTTTTTTCTATTATTTTAAAATTTAATTTATTTTCAATATTTTTTAATTTAGTCCATGTGCTTCTATAGCCCCAGCCCATTTTCTCAATAGCTGTTTTTAATGAAGCAGTATCGTGAATAATTTTGAGTAATTCCCATTTCCCATCACCAAGGATACCTTCACCTTTTTCATTCTCAATCCAGATTTTATGTTTTATTTTATAATTCAATTTTATTTTCATTGTTAATATAATAAAAAAGATATCTATTATAAGCCAATTATACCCAAGTATATTGCCTTAGAACAGCTATCATTATAAGTTTACCATCAGAGATACCAGCATAAATGATACAAATCATTCAGATGAAGTACGTGGTTGTACGGTAGTACTAAATAATAAGTAAAATAGTTATTACAGGCTACCTTTTTTGTTTTTTTCTTCGCGTTTAGCAGCTTTAGCAGCTCTTTTTTCTTTCAGATTTTTCGTTGGTAGCTTCTTAACTGATTTTTCTTTTCCTTCTTTTTCTTTTGACATTTTGTTGTTTTTTAAAATATTTATTTGTAAAGGTACATTTTTTTATTTTGTAAAGTGTTATCCCTATATGAAATTTATAATAGGTCTAACATATTATTTTATAATATTTCAATGTGAAAAGTGTTCATTTATAAATGTATCACTTCTCCATAAGCAGTGGCTACTGCTTCCATAATGCTTTCTGACATGGTAGGGTGGGGGTGAACCGATTTGATAATTTCATGTGCAGTAGTATCTAATTTACGAGCTACTACTACTTCGGCAATCATCTCAGTAACATTTTCACCAATGAAGTGAGCACCCAGCCACTTATTGCTTTTTGCATCAAAAATAACTTTTACGAAACCATCTCTTGATCCAGAAGCAGTAGCTTTGCCTGAGGCAGTGAAAGGGAATTTCCCTATTTTAATTTCGTACCCTGCTGCTAAGGCTGCTTTTTCAGTCATACCTACTGAAGCTACTTCAGGGGAACAGTAAGTGCAACCGGGAATGTTGTTATAATTTAAAGGTTCGGGATTAAGTCCTGCAATATTTTCAACACATATAATGCCTTCGGCAGAAGCCACATGAGCTAATGCAGGACCTTTAACCACATCTCCAATAGCATAATAGCCCTCAATATTTGTTTTGTAGTTGTCGTCAATGGTTATTTTATCACGTACAAATGTAATTCCTGTTTCTTCAAGTCCGATATTTTCAATATTAGACACAACGCCTATAGCTGATAATACAACATCAGCTTCAACAGTTTGTTCACCTTTTGGAGTTTTAATAAGGACTCTGCATATATCTCCTTCAACATTTACAGATTCAACAGAAGAATCTGTCATCACTTTCATGCCTATTTTTTTAAAACTACGTTCCAGTTGTTTAGACACTTCTTCATCTTCAATAGGGAGTATGTTGGGTAAAAACTCTACTAAAGTAACTTGTGTACCTAAAGTTTGATAAAAATAAGCAAATTCAGTACCTATAGCGCCGGAGCCTACTACCACCATGCTTTGTGGTTGTAGGGGCAGAGTCATGGCTTCGCGGTATGAAATTATTTTTTTGCCATCCTGTTTTAAATTGGGCAATTCTTTAGAGCGCCCACCTGTAGCAATGATAATATGGTCTGCTTCATATGTGGTGGTGTTTTTTTCTGCATCGACAACATCAACCAACTTGCCTGGTTTTAGTTTTGCATGACCTGTAATTACGTCGATATGATTTTTTTTAAACAGAAATTGAATACCCTTACTCATACTTTCTGCAACACCCCGGCTGCGTTTAACAATGGCTTCAAAGTCAGCATTTACTTCTCCATTTACAGTAATGCCATAGTCATTGGCATGTTTAAGATATTTAAAAACAGAGGCACTTTTAAGTAGTGCTTTTGTAGGGATACAACCCCAGTTAAGACATATTCCTCCAAGTTCAGATCTTTCAACAACAGCTACTTTAAAACCTAATTGCGACGCTCTGATAGCAGCGACATAACCTCCGGGGCCACTTCCAATAACAATTATATCATATTTCATATTTATTATATTTTATTTTCATAGCAAAACTACAAATAATTACCAAAAAAATGATGTTCTGATATTCCAACCGGTTTGAAAACTTATAATAACTTAAATCAGAATTCAAGGCTTTTAATTTTCATATATGATTTTCCCTTACTGTTAATAATTATTCTTAAGCCTGTTTCTTCAACAATAATATCATATATGTCAAGATTTTCGAGTGTTCCTTTAAGTGTAAAGAGGTTATTAAAATTATAGTTTGACAGCAAATCAGAGACTGTTGATTTTGTTGTTTTAAGTTCATCAGCCATTGAATAGTTGAATTCTTTTTCAATTTTATTTTTAAGTGCTCCATGTAACAACCAGTCGGCAGATTTAAAGAGAGTGTTTTTTGTTTTCAGATCGAAGTCAAAATCTTTAAAATAAATAAGACTTGTGGCCTTATCATAAGCAGGTGTTCCAATAAAATAAATAGTTCCATTAATACTTTTGCTTAAAACTACCTTGGTATAGACTTTATTTCCCATTCCCACAAAGCTGATGTCATCTATTTTGACGCTTTTCTTTAGTGATAGCTCCAAGACAGTGTCTTTCAGATGTTTACGAGCGATTTGTGTTGCTGATTCAAAGTCAATGAATGACTCAATAAAAAAATTAAAGTCTTTTTCGGGGTTTTCGACATATTTTATTTGCGGCAAATTAGTATCATTGCTTTTTTGTGGTTTGTTACCTATTATGATTTCAAACAGTCCTTTAAATCCAACAACAACTTTAATGCGTTCGTTGTTACCTTTTATCGGGCTTAAGAAAACATCTGAAGGTGTAATTTTTAACCATGCATTATAAGCTGAATCTATCAAGTGAGGTTCGTGCATTACATGCCAGACTGAATCAATTTGTTTGCTGAAATCAAAATTCACAGCTACTTTTTTATCAATAGTTTTGGTAACATCTGCCAGTTGTTCTTTCACAATAGGTTCTACAATTGATGTAATAGGAATACTTACAATACCAAAATCAAGTTTAGGCGTACTTTCGAAAACCAAACCGCTTGGAATTGTCTGGGTTGTAAACTTCCAGTCTGGTTGAACTTTAAGTTTTGATGTAAAGCTTACAACAATGTTAAATGTCGTTTCTTTTTCAAATTCAGGACATATATTGCAGGCTTGCCATCTGTAATTAGCCCATATTTTAATAGGAACATCGAATTTCAGAAATTCATTATAGCCCTGAATTTTTATATTTCTGGTTTTCCAGATTCTTACCATCACGTCATCTTTTTCAGGAACGTTAAAACTGGTATCTTCATAAATCAGCCCATTAAATTGCCTGTTTATTTCTTTTTCAAGAGCTATAATGGGTATTTCAATAGGTAGGTTTATTATTGATTGAACTTTTTCAATTTTAACATCCGGAGAGTTTTCAACTTGTGGTGAGGTGTTCTCGAGTCTGGTTTTACAAGAAAAAGAAAATAAGATGATGCATAAAATTATATAAATACTATTTGTACCATTGTTGATTAATTTCATATAATATACTAAAGATTAAAAATAAAAAGGGTTATTATATACAAACATATAAAATAACCCTTTTAGTTTTTTTACAAAGTCATTATTTTATTGAATAATTATTTTCTTAACAAAAATGTTATTGTTGTTAATTAATTTAACATAATAAACCCCTTTGCTTAAATGCTTCAAATCTAATTGTTTAGTGAAATTACGGTGTATATTTCCCAGATTATAACTTTTAACTAATTTGGCTTGAGGGTTATAGATATAAATCTGGAGATTATTGTTTACAGTACCTGTAGCAACAAGATTAAATATGCCATTTGAAGGATTAGGATAAATATCAAAGGTAGCATTTGAAGTAGCATTAGAAGCATCAGTGCAGGGGTCGAATGTAATTTTTACACTTCCACTGCCATCACAACCGTTTGTACCGGTAACTGTAACAGAATAAGTAAAGATACCATACCCTATACCTACAGTATCAACAGTTATGTATTGATTAGTAGAACCCGTTGACCAGATATAGTTTACAAAGTTTGAACCTGCATTTAAAGTAACAACGTCATCACCACAATGGAATTGATTTGCTCCAAGATTGACAACAGGTAATTGTTTGGTTACTATATTGATATCGTCAGTAGCAGAGCATCCATTATTATCAGTAACAGTAACAGAGTAATTTGTTACAGTGGTAGGGACAACAGTTATAGATGGTGTTGATGAGTTATCATTCCAATGATAAGTTACGCCACCAGAAGCCACAATATTAACGCTGGTTCCACTACATACATGTACGTCGGGACCAAGATCGAAAACAGGGAGAGGATTGATATATATATGGACGCTGTCTTCAGCTGTCATACCATAGCCATTATCAACGGTTACATGGTAATATCCTGAAGTAGTAACAAGTAAGGTAGGGGCAGTTGAAATAATATCGGGCAGAGATAACTCTCTCCAGGAATATAAGGAGTCTTGTGGGGCTGTGGCTGCATTCAGCAACACTGTTCCTGTACATAAAGCAGTGTCATTTCCCAGTTCAACAAAGGGCGCATTGGCAATTACAATATTATCAATGTCAACAAAAAAGCTTTGTCCACCACTGATAAACTTGTAATTTAAGAAAATATTATTTCCGGCAAATGCAGAGAGGTCAAATTCAAGGTTTTGGAATTCTGTTGAAGGGGTATGATTGCCATTGTTTACCTCATAAAGCATGTAGTTGTTCTGTAGGCAATCATTAGAAACAAATATCTGAAATGCATCGCCGTTTTGCATTGAATAAGCGTTTCCTGATGTATTAACAATACGGTAATCGAATTTCACTCTTGTAAGTGAAGTCAAAGGGCCAATTTTAGTTGATTTGGCTTCTAATGAATTATTTGATGAAGTAAGCGAGGCAAACATCACATTTGATGGTGCACCATGCAGCTGGTTAATGGTTATATCACCTGTCCAATTAATATTACTGCCTTCAAAATTTTCAACATAGGGTATTGTAAGCGGGAGTTTAATGTCGAAAGAAGAAGTAGTCATATTATTAAAAGAATTTATTGTGTCAGAAGCCAATACAGTACTTGCAAAAACAAAATAAGTTCCTGATTGAGTCGTGCTTACGGTGTCAATAAAAAAGACAGCGCTATGCCCTGTAGTTAAGTTGGTAGTTAAAGTTTTATTTTTAATTATCATATTATTGTCAGGATATAGGATTTCAACTTTAACAGGAATCTGTGTCTGGGTTGTATATCCAAAATTGGTTACTTCAACGTAGATAGAATCAGATACATTACCGCATAAACTATTTACAGGGGATAATATAGAAGTAACGCCAAGGTCGTTATTAATGGGTTGATAGACCATAAAATCATCTATAGCTACGCCCTCATCATTACCAGTAGCATCAGAAGCAAATCTGAAACGAAGGCGAACGTTGTTTTGGTTTATTAAACTGGTTGCAGAAGTTTTATAATTTTTCCATCCGCTATTGTCACCGCTCCACTTGGGAGGGTTGTTAATAGGTCCGTTAGTGCTGGTGTTATTATAAAAGCCGGGATCACCGTCTAATTTGCTCCATGTACTGCCACCATTGGTTGATTTTTCTAAAATGACAGCATCGTAACCCGGTTCAGTCTTTATGTTTAACCATGCAGAAATTTCAGGATTTGAAAGAATTGACATGTTTAAACAAGGGGACATAAGAACAGAATTGGAACTGTTGTTATAATTAGCGCTTAATTTTGTTACCCATGTGTTGGCACCACTATGTGGATAGCTCAAAACCAGCTTATTGGGAGTGCCATGTGCCCACTGGTCAACACCTGCAATAGCTTTACTGGTCCATCCTGAATAGAAAGCTTCGTAGTCTTCAGTATAAGGGAAAGTATTGTAAGTAGGAACAGAATATACTTTGGCATACTGAATATCGTTACTGGTATTCTGGTCTGTTGACAGATTAGCCCAAGCTACACAATTATAAACATTAGGAACTGAAAAATCGGCATGTGCTGTAAAAGCAACGATAGCCGTATCGCCGGGATTAAAAACCGATGGGTAGTTTTGAGAAGGTGTAAAGTTCATACCGCCGTCTATTGAATAGGACAGTCCAAAATTTGATTGAGGTACAGTTCCGAAATTTTTAATTTTAATAGTTACAATTTCATTGGCAGTGAGGTTACATTCACTAATAGGTGACATCCATCCTGTTACAGCTATATCGTTAGCAAAAGGGTCGTGAATCATTATATCGTCAATAGCAATACCTTCATCAACATTATTATCATTAGAAACAAACCTGAAGCGCAGTTTCACATTTGTCTGACCAGCCAAACCTGTAAGAGGGGCCTTAAACTCTGTCCATCCATTTGTTGAGCCACTCCATTTAGGAGGAGGTAAGCTTCCAACTGTATCAGCATAATTATACAAAGCACCTCCGGTCACTTTAACCCAAGTGTTGCCTCCATCAATAGAGCGTTCTAAAATCATCGCATCATTACCTTCATCGGCTATTTTCATATCAATCCAGACAGATATCTGAGGATTGGTAAGCGATGAAAAATTGAGGCATGGTGATAAAAGGTAGGAATTTGAATTGTTATCGTAGTCAGCGTCGAGTCCTGTCATCCATGCAGCAATGCCACTATGGGGGAAATTAATAACTGTTTGATTGCAAGTACCAAATTCCCATTGATTATTGCCAGATATGGCTCCTGAGGACCAGCCTGCTCTGCCGAGTTCAAAATTCTGAAAATAAGGATAAGAAGTAATATAGGGAATACTTGTTATAGAGGTATAGAATGCATCATTAGTTGTGTTTTGGTCAGTTACGAGGTTTACAATAGCTATACAACTATAATCCATTGGTATAGAGAAATCTGCTGTAGTATTAAATGTAAATATTGCAGTGTCACCTGGATTGATAGTATTATTGTCTGTTTCAAATACAAAAGTACCTCCATTTAAAGCGTAACCTACACTAAATCC
>Ga0114951_10002959_pt1 | contig 18351 bp, 14 predicted proteins | sample AM7aDNAmetaG_FD_88677 | JGI IMG/M metagenome (GOLD analysis project Ga0114951, IMG submission 88677) | Freshwater microbial communities from Finland to study Microbial Dark Matter (Phase II) - AM7a DNA metaG | ecosystem: Environmental > Aquatic > Freshwater > Lake | place: Finland: Lake Alinen...
ATTTGCCTATGTGGCAAATTATGGTTCCAACAACATCTCGGTCTATACCATCGGGAGTGACGGGTCATTGAACCCCCACACAGTTACCCCATTAGTGGCTGCCGGAACGAATCCTTACTCCGTAACGATTGACCCGTCAGGGCTTTTTGCCTATGTGGCAAATTTTAGTTCCAACAACATCTCGGTCTATACCATCGGGAGCGACGGGTCATTGAACCCAAACACCGCAGTTGCCACTGTGGCTGCCGGGACAAATCCTTTTTCCGTAACGGTTGACCCGTTAGGAACATTTGCCTATGTGGCAAATTATGGTTCCAACAACATCTCGGTCTATACCATCGGGAGCGACGGGTCATTGACCCCAGGCACCGCAGTAGCTGCCGGAACAAATCCTTACTCCGTTACAGTTGACCCGTCAGGGCAATTTGCCTATGTGGCAAATGTGGGTTACAATACTATCTCAGTCTATGCTATCGAGAGCGACGGGTCATTGACCCCAGGCACCGCAGTGGCTGCGGGGACAAATCCTTTCTCCGTAACGGTTGACCCATCAGGGAAATTTGCCTATACGACAAATGTGGGTGATAATACTGTTTCCGGCTATACCATCGGGACCACCGGGGCATTGACCAGCACCGGACCGGCAATACCTTTTGAATAATCATCAGGGAAAGTGGTCTGTATAAAGCCGCAGCGTGATCAAAGACGCGGTAGCAAGAATGTTTCCCGGGATATCTAAACTATTTTGGAAGCTGTCCTGATGTTTCATAGGTATTAAATACTGGATTCCCCCGTGTCAAGCACGGGGCAGGCTCAAAGTCGCGCTTCACTTGCACGGAATGACAAAATTGGTAGTTGTATGTAGTTATGTAAAGCTCTCTCCTTAGCTTTCGATAGGGAGTTGATGTGAGGATTTACAGACGACCTATGGTTAAATCTATGCCTCCGAGCAAACCCTGTCTTTTCCGTTCTTTTTCCCCTGATACATAAGCTTATCAACTCGTCGCACAAAGGCCTTTCCGTCTTCCTTTGGCTTGTACTGAGCAAGACCGATGCTTATCGTCAAGCGGGCTTGCTGACCCAGAGCCGGAGAAAAAATTTCCTTCTTGAATTCCGTCCGGATTCTTTCCGCCGTAACGGCACCAGCCGCGCTTGTTGTCATGGGCAGGATGATGGTGAATTCTTCGCCGCCATAACGATAAGCGTGATCCGTCTCGCGCAGGCATCTTTTGATTACATGGCCCAGTCGCCGTAAGGCCTGGTCACCCTCGATATGGCCATAAGCGTCGTTGAATGCCTTGAAATCGTCGAGATCAAGCACAAGGAGGGTTAAAGGCTGTTCATAACGGTTCGACCGCTCTAATTCGATTTTAAGCTGAACGTAAAAATGCCGTGAATTGTAAAGCGTGGTTAGATCATCGACGATACTTAGTTCATGATATCTTTCTTCACTCTTCCGCAGCGCCTCCTCGCTTTTTTTTCTCTCGGTAATATCTTCCGAGACACCTTCCAACCATCCCTGTTCCTTCACAATCCTTCCGGAAAAACGCATCCATATTATTGAACCGTCATTTCTTCTGAAACGCACTTCAATATTTTGAAAATTACCCGTAGCCTGCAAGACGGAGATCATCTTCTGCCGGTCATCAGGGTCGATATAGCGTTCAGCAATGTTAAAAGGTTTGGCCAATAACGAAGCTCTGTCCGGATAACCAACGAAGCCAGCAACGGCATCATTCGCGTCCAGCAATAACCCTGTATTTATGTCCGTTCTAAACAGGCCGATTTGAGAATTAAGAAATATATTTCTGTAAGTATTTTCCGCTTGACGCAACTTCTCCTCAGCCTGCTTGCGCTCGGTTATGTCGCGAACAATTGCCTGAATGTAGCGCTTATTATTCCCGGAGGGGAAGGCATTCAGGCTGACCTCTGCATCAAAAAGAGTCCCATCGTAACGATTGTGTTTCCATTCAAAAAACTGAGGCTGACCTTTAAGCGCCGCGTTGATCTTCTCCATTGCTTTTTCCACGGAGTTCTTTCCATCGGGCTGAACTTCCGGGGAGAACCGGTAAGGAGGCTGCCCGATGATCTGTTCTTTGGTGCAACTAAATAACTGCAATGTTTTTGTGTTACAGTCAATAAAGATATTCCTATCCATTAGGAAAATAGAATCGTTGGCAGATTCGAATAGGGTTCGAAACATTGTTTCGCTCTTCCTTTGGGTTTCCACCAGCATTTTGTGTTTGGTGATCCCCTCTTCAAGTTGCGCTGCTCTTTCCTGGACCAAATCTTCAAGATGATCATGTTGTTGCCGTAGTAATTTTTCCGACTGCTTTTGCGCCAAGGACAGGTAGGTAACTATGCCCGCAACGAGGATAAAGATTAAACCCCTGACAAACGCCTCGAGTAGAATCAACGATTCACGCGTAAAAGCTATAATGAGAAAATAATAGAGGCACGCGATGAAAACAGAGAATGCGAATCCGCGCTTGCTGTAATACACGCAGGCGATAATAATGGGAATGTAAAATAGGTTCTGGAAAATGATAAACACGCCGGAAGCAAGGCAATAGATACTTATAGCGATGAAGGCTATTGTTGTGACTGCAATTACAACAATAGGCGACCAGCCAAAAAGAATGTTTTGAAGTGGTTTATTGAGATTCATTCAGTACCCTCTCTGCCTGTTTGCGCTTGGATATTTAAGATTATCATTCGTCTTTTCATCACCTAATGAAGCGTCGATGTGACATACCAATATTCCTTTGTGAATACAAAATGTTCGGATGAGAGGGGGGGGGTATTTACTGCCGCTGTTTGGAGTTTGTCTATCCCAGCAACTAAGCTATTATTAATTCCTTTAAACATTAACTCACCTGTATGACAAGTTAGTTAAAAATTATAAGAATTTTCTATTTATTCGTTTTTACATTTACCATTATTCTACTCTCAAAGGCGTTTAAGTCAATATATTAATTAAGGACTATCCACCATCTTCAAAGAAGCAGGTGCCGCTCTAATGAAAAATAAAAAGCCTCCCTAAGAATTTAGGGAGGCTTTTCAGATAAGAAATTAATTAAAATTGTTATGCCAAGTAGCTATCAAATATTAAAAGGTTAATTTACCGGGCATAATACCAAGTAAGCTTTCAAAAATTCATATTTTATTTTTTTGAAAGCAACTTGTTATTATTCTGGAATAAAAGTTACTGTCGCGCGACGGTTAAGTTTACGTCCCGCTTCAGTGGTGTTATCGGCAATCGGTTTTGTGTCACTTAAACCGGTTATCTTTACAATAGCTTTTTTGTCCAATCCCAGTTTAAATAGCATTGTTTTGACGCTGATAGCGCGGTCTCCGGATGTTTTAAATCTATCATTTGAATCTCCACCAAAATCAGAATGACCTTCAATGAGAATGGTGCCTTTTTTATTTTTGGTTTTGGCGTAGAAGGATTTCAGTTTAGATAATTCTTCCGGGCTAATATCTGATTTGTTTATAGCGAAGTGAATGGTTATGGAATCGCCCGTAGTATTATTCGATGGAGGAAGCTTTGCTTTTGATGATGGTGATTGTTGGACAGGTGCTGCCGCAACCGGTGAAGCCTTAGTAGCAGAAGGTTTGGCAGTTTGAGTTTTCCTGGCAGTATCCGCTTCTTTTGAAGCACTCAGTTTGCCGCCTTTGTTTTTAACAGCAGGAATATCTTTCTTCTCCATTACGGGAGGTGCGGGCTCCGGGACCGGTTTTTTTTCGGCAGCAAGATTAGCTGATGGCGCAGTAGTGCCTGAAGCAGGAATGGCAGCCGCAGGAGTTGGTGTAGCTGGCGCCGTGGGGGTGTAATTTCTGACTATGACGATCCTGTCATCAGGGGGTACTTTGCTCGATGCCCAGATATCAGTGTCATCATCAATGTAAAATTTCCATTCAATGTTTTCTGAGTTTAGTTCAGTTACCCAAACACAACAGGTTTTTTGAACCAAAGCTGATTCCGGTTGTACTGCAGGAGCAGATGTTGCTTCCGTAGTAGGTTGTGCTGCAGGGGCAGAAGGTGTTGGAGGAGCAGGTGGTGCTAAAGGGGCAGAAGGTGTTTCCGAAATTTCCGAAATTTCCGTTTTGGTCGGCAGTCTCCAGTCAGTGAAGCCACCTTCTTTTATTTTTTTAACTGCGTTTAATACGTTACGGGAATTGAGGTTAGGAATACCCAATATTAACCATTGCAAACCGGTTTTTGTATCAACAATGGTTCCATCTTTCAGCGCATTAAAGCGAATGACGATAGGGCTGCTTAAAACCAGGGTCTTTCCTGCCGCAAGAGTTGTAATCTTTTGGGTTACCTTTGTTTTCCAATTGTCGGATACCGGCGTGATAATGTATTCAGCTAATGGCATAACGCCGTCAATGCGAAAAGATCCGTCAGCGAGCGTCTTTGTTTCAAATTGTTCATAACCTTTAGACGTTTGGACTTGTTGGAAAGTAACTGTAATACCTGAGATTGGCTGTCCTTGGCCGTTTTGCAGCTTTCCCTCAACCCCAGATTTCTTTTCGCTGCAACTGAATAAAAAGGCGCTAATTAATAAAACAAGAAACAATCGATATGCGATTTTCATAATTACCACTCCTTATCCCAAAGTTTATTTTAAAAAACATTAATATGAAGCTGACACAACAGTAAAAAATATTCAATAAAAAATGCAACTGACTAAAATTATTAAATGTGCTTTGAGCTGATGGACTCAAATAATGAGCAGTTTTTCCACCTCATTACGGATTTTTTGCAGACTGCTCGCCGATGAAGCTTCAAAGCGTAAAACTATTACTGGCTGAGTATTAGATGATCGGACAAGAGCCCATCCATCCGCAAAAGGAATGCGCACGCCATCAATTTCTATTAAACCGGGGTTGTTCTGGAAATGATTTTTTATTCTTTCCACGACTTGTGCTTTTTTATCGTCAGCACAATCAATCCTGATTTCCGGTGTGGCGAAAGTTTGCGGGACATCCGCAAGCAGCTCACTTATTTTTTCCCCCGTTTGAGAGATAATTTCCAATAATCGAATTGCCGCGTAGATGGCGTCATCATAGCCGAAATAGCGATCGGCAAAAAACAAATGTCCGCTCATTTCTCCGCCCAATACGGCCTTTTCCTCTTTCATCTTGGCCTTAATCAGCGAATGTCCGGCTTTCCACATGATCGCCCGGCCGGAATGTTTTTTAATATCATCATATAAAGTCTGCGAACACTTTACTTCGCCGATAATAGTGGCATTGGGCTTTTCTTTGAGGATTTCGCGGGCAAAAAGAAGGAGCAGTTTATCACCCCAGATTATTTCGCCTTTATCGCTGATAACGCCCAGACGATCAGCATCGCCGTCAAAGGCTATTCCTAAATCCGCCTTTTGCTCGTGGACTATTTTGATCAGGTCAGTCAGATTTTCTTCCACAGTGGGATCAGGAAAATGATTGGGAAAGTGCCCGTCCGGTTCACAGTATAAAGGTATTACTACACAACCATAACGCTGTAAAATGGGCAGACCGAATTTACCGCCGACGCCATTGCCTGCATCAACTGCCACTTTGATCTTCCGGTTAATTTGGACATTGTCAAAAAGGTAGTTTTGATAAGCGGCAGTAATATCTTGAAACGATGATGAAGCGCTGCCTGTTGAATATTTTCCACTTTCCATAATTTTTCTTAAATCCTGAATTTTTTCGCCATAAATTGTGTCATTACCGATACAAATTTTAAAGCCGTTGAATTCAGGAGGGTTGTGGCTGCCTGTAATCATAACGCCTCCTTCAACCTTCAGGTGGCGTATGGAAAAGTAAAGCATGGGTGTGGCGCAAAGACCGATGTCAATTGTTTCAATACCGGAGCTGTTGAGCCCTTTAATTAAGTAATGGTGATAATCGTCGGAGCTTAAACGGCAATCCCGTCCGATGGTCATCTTCTTTATTTTGTGCCTGGCAGCATAAGTACCGACAGCCCGGCCAAGGCCAAAGACAAATTCTTCATTTAAATCCTTGCCCACAACACCTCTCACATCGTATTCCCTGAATACATTGGGATTCATCAATTATCTGTCTCCTTGGGAAAAATTAATTTAGCTCATATACAGGTCAAGCGTCAGGCGGCTTTTTAGGCTAAATTCAGTTTAACAAAAATCAAATGAGCCATTGCTTCTGATGGAAAGGAGTATAAGAAGGACTTTGTTGTATGTCAATGGAATTCTGAGCTTAAATAGGCTTTACCACGGATCAACAAATGAGTGGCTTGAATCCTGGAGTTTCCGGGCGGGAGAGGATTTCAGCCCCTGCATGATCCACTTGCGCGTGTCGGCCGGGTCAATGACCGCGTCGATTTCAAGATAAGAGGCCATGTTGATGGCTTTACCTCTTTCATACAACTGGGCAACCAGTTTTTCGTAGAGAACTCCGCGTTCCTGCGGGTTTTCAATTGCGGCAAGTTCCTTTTTAAAACCGGCTTTCACCGCGCCTTCGAGGCCCATGGCACCGAACTCTCCGGTTGGCCAGGCCGCCGTAAAAAAAGATTCATGGAAGCCTCCCTTGGCCATGGCCATGGCTCCGAGGCCATACCCTCTGCGTAAAATAACGGTAAAGTAAGGTACTGATAAATGCGAGCCGATGACAAACATACGGCAAACGTGGCGCACCTGCGCGCGTTTTTCAATCTCCGGTCCGACCATGAATCCCGGCGTGTCGCACAAAGACAGAATCGGCAAACCATGCGCGTTGCAGATCTGCATTAAGCGCGCTACTTTGTCCGCGCCATCCGCTTCAATCGCGCCGGCCATGTGCATGCAGTTGTTGGCGATGACACCAAAAGGCCGGCCTTCGATTTTTAAAAAGCCGGTAATCATGCAGAGGCCGAATTGGGGACGAAGTTCCAGAAAGGAGTCCGTATCGGCAAGAGCTTTAATTACTGTCCTCACGTCATAAACCCGTTTGCGGTTTTCCGGAATCAGGTCGCGCAGACGAAGCTGATCGGCGGCATCCCACTGAGGAGTTGTTCCCTGAAAATAGGAAAGATATTGTTTGGCGACAGAAACCGCCTCTTTATCATCCGCCACTTCAATATCGACCACGCCGTTTTGTGTTTGCACTTCCATCGGGCCGACTTCCTCCGGCTGAAAAACACCAAGCCCGCCGCCTTCAATCATCACTGGGCCGCCCATGCCGATGTTGGAGTTTTTTGTCGCGATAATAACATCGCAGCAGCCCAGCAATGCGGCATTACCCGCGAAGCATGGTCCTGATACGATGCCGACTAACGGCACTCTGCCGCTGAGTTTGGCAAATGATCCAAAGGTGGATAAATCCAGGCCGGCTACCATGACACCGATAGCATCTACATCCCCCGGCCTTCCGCCGCCGCCTTCCGCGAAGAAAACCAGGGACAGGCGCTGGTCGTGTGCTAATTTCAGCATGCGATCCATCTTTTTATGATTAAAATAGCCTTGGGTGCCGGCAAGAACGGTATAGTCGTAGGCCATGACCATGCAGCGGGATTTGTCGTCTCCAAAAAAAGAGCCGTTGACTGATCCGATGCCGGCGATTAGGCCATCGGTCGGAGTCTTGCTGATGAGATCGCCTTCGGTACGCCTCCCGCGTTGCGCGGCAATGGCCAGAGCGCCGTATTCAATGAAGCTGCAGGCATCGCAGAGATCTTCAACGTTTGTCCGTGCCGTGCGCCGGTTTTTTTGCTGGCGTTTCGCCACCGCTTCGGGGCGATTTTTATCAAGGCCGAAAGAATGCCGGGATATCACCTCGGCAAGGTCAGGGCGAATGGGATCAGGGTGAGTTTCTTTTTTCGTTGTTTTCATTTACTACACCTTTCTTGAAATCATGGTTTTCCAGTTATATAATTATTTGTCAGCACTTTATCGATTGTTCGAGAAGATGAGGGAGTGGGTAGAGTATCATCAGAAATGATACGCAGAAAATTAGTAATGATATTAAAAGTGGCGCCCCAAAGAATATCCTCGCCTCCCAGACCATCAGGAATAGCCAAGCACGGCATCTGATACAGCAGATGCTCAGGATTATTCGTCGCGGCGGTTTTAATTTCCAGCAAGGCATAATTGGACTGATCAAAGAAAAAGCCAACCGGGATTTCCAATATTTTTTCCACTTCTGAACTTAGTTTATATTGAAATGGTTTAGTTGTCAGGCATACTACAGGAAAAATTGTTCGGGCAAGGAAGCTCAATGAGTAACAGGGTAGCGCACCTAAAAATTTGACGTTAAAAGGATTCAAGCCAACTTCTTCCCATGCTTCCCGCAGCGCTGTAGTTAGTAGAAGTCGAATCAGATAAGCTGTTTCTTTGTTTTGAAATTGAGCGGAGTTTAAATTATGGTCGCGCAAGCTGGGAATGATTCCTGTTTTTATTAAATGGCTTAATATTCTATCCAGTCGTTGATGGACAATGCCGCCGGGGCAACTGATGTCTCCGGCTTGTGTGACCGTGTTTGAACGTTTGATCAGCTGGAAAAAGTATTCGGAACTGTTCCGATCGGATCTGTAATTAATCAGCAGGACCACCCCGGCTGCAAGATGATCGGGGGTACTCTTACTATTAGCAATCAACTCATGCTTGTCTTGATAATCAATTACAACCGAGGCTAATTTATTCGATACAAATTGAGGAAAAATGTCTTTTTGGGAAAATAGAGAAAAATCCATGCTGGTCCTGAATTAATTACAAAAGTCTCCCCGCCGGATGGGCGGGGAGACTAGATTATGGTGGCGGTGCCCCGGATCGAACGGGGGACACTACGGATATGAGGCTGCCGCCTAATCACCCCTGCTTTTTAAACAAATCAAATTTTAACAATTTAGTCAATAACTTATTAAGCCGCAGCGAGATACGACTTTGTGATCTTCTGCGTCTTTTTTTGTTGGTTCTGCCTCAAGAATGGCACGACGAGGGTAACGACAAATAGGATTATTTTATGAAAAAGGAGTTGAGAGCAATAAAGAAAAAGCCGGCGAGTAATTATTCATCTGAAATGGCCGGACGGTCGCGGAGGACGGACATTTCAGATGAATTGATGATTGTTCGAGAACTTCTATTATTAGGGGGTATTTCATGTCAGATTTAGTCCAGTTAGTTTTAGATACTTTTCCTGGCTCAAGGATTGTCGAGACGAGAGCCGTGCAATCTCCTAGCGTAAGCAGGGCAAGGCGAAAGTGTAGCGGTCTGTTTAGTGTCGAATTTGACGAAAAAACAAAGAAAAAAATAAATTGCCCTTATGGCCTTGCTACTGGGGGTAATAATTGGTTAGAGAGTCATAAAATGTCAGAATCTATTAAATTTGGTGTAGTTGACCAAAAGGCTATTATTAATGATTTTAGGAAAATGGTAATTCGGGTTGATGGTTCAAGGTCGCCTGTTTTGATCAATGGAGCGGGGGAGTTACAAACCTTTCCGACTAAGTCTCGTTGGAATAGCGAATATAATTATAGTTGGATTGTTGGTCAGCGTGCTTTGGATGAAGTAAAGGGATTAAGAAAAATAAAACATTTAATTCTTACTTTTGATCCTGATATTGTTGAGCAGATTGTTCCTGATTGGTGGATTCTTGGATCGGATGCTTATATCGCTGTGGTTGGCGGATTTTTTGTTTCAGATTTCTTGCGTAAATTAAGAATGCATAAAAAGAAGCATGGGGAGCCAAATAATTTTATTACATGGGTAATGGAATTTACAGAAAAGGGGATGGTTCACTTTCATTTGTTGTTTTATGGTTCATGGGTGGCGAAAATTGAGGATTTAAGCAAGTTCTGGCCTTATTCGCAGCCGCAAGGAATTCGATTTGGTAAGCCTATAAGACATCATGATAATGGTGCTGTCCTTGCAAGTTATTTAACGCGGTATATTACAAAGTCTTTATCTCCGATGGGTGATGTTGATAAAAAAATAAAAGATAAAATGGAATTGATAAGAGCTTTATTGTGGCTTTTTAAAAAACGACTTTATAATATGCGGCATAAAATAAAAAATTCAGACGGTGAATATACGCTTGGAATAGGGAGAGATCAATATATCAATCCTATTAAGTGGTCTTTGTATGTTCCTCCATCTCATAATGATGATGTTGCTTTTGAAAAAGATTTTGAAGGTTATAAAAAACATTATGAATATTCATAAAAATAGAAATGAATTTCATCATTACTTCATCTACAACTACACACCTTTGAGTTTGGAATTGGAATGAGGATTGCCACGTCTAATCTTCAAAGATGACCAATGTCTAAGATGTACGGCATTAATTATAATTACAGTTTATTAATAATATCTTTTTGGTCTGGAACCTGATCATCCAAAACAGGTGCTTCGAGCAAATGACTCGGCAGAAAAAATTTGTTTGCAATGAGCGTCGGTATCACAGCACTGGCAATGACAGCACCGACAATATAAGAATACTGTTCCTGCGTGATGATATTGTTAGTTAATCCGTACAATGCTGAGATCGTTCCAAATGTCAGGCCTGTGGACATCAGCAGAGTGTAATACCATTGTTCTTTTTTATCCTCCCGGAAACGATGAATGGCCGGATAGAGACCGAATATCTTAGTAATAACTTTACCGCCGAAAAGCAAAAGAAAGATAACTGGCGCCGTGACAAGCGCCGTTATGGACACAAGAGCGCCCGCTCTCAAAAAATATAATGGTGTTAAAAAGCCAACAGTCAAAGTTCTTAATCTTCGAACAAAATGACCGTCTTTTTCCATGGTTTTTGCCAAAACCATCCCCAGAACATAGGCCGGTAATACCGGTTCACTACCGGACCACAACGCCAGCACACCCATGGCAAGCAGGATGAAAAGTACCCATTTTGCGCGGATTGCGGCAGTTTTATAGGCAAAACGGCGAATGATGAAATCCGTCATCGGAACTAAAGTACAAATCAAAAGAATTGTGGCCGCAATAAATATTAATGTTTTGTACGTGAAAGGCGCGAATATCAAGCCCAATGCGATAACCGTTCCCAGATCATTGATAAAACAGGCTCCCAAAACACCTTTGCCAAATTCGGTTTTGTTAAATCCATATTCCAGCATTACCGCATAGACCACGGCCATGGAGGTTGTGGAAAGTGCGATGCCGCACAAAAGACTGGCCTGAAGATTCCATCCGATAAGATAATAGGCAATCAATGAGCATCCGATAAAGGGCGCGGAAAATCCAATCAATCCAATAATAGAGACTTCCTTGATCTTGGACTTCATGGCATCGGGATTTAACTCCGCTCCCGCGAGAAACGTCAACAGGACAGCGCCTACACCGGTTAAAAATTTCAGCCAGTCGGCATTGAGCGAAAGTTTCTCAAAGTAACCGAGTTGGAAAGCGGCAAATCCGATAAAAGTGCCGACGATGATTTCCATCAGGGCTATTGAGATTTTCAGGCGATTGGCAAGAATGGTGGATAAAACAGCGGCGAAGAACCAAAAAGCAGCAAGTAAATAAATACTATCCATAAAATAACTCCTATAAAAAAATAATAGGAGTCATTAGCAATGGTTGCGATTAAAGGTGAACCCCATCACCCGCGCGGGAAAGCGATAAGTCTTTACGGCATGAGCCAAATAACAAAACAACATACGGTTGTCAACAAAATATTTGCCGAAACTTTTATCAGTGCATATTAGGAAATGATAAGAGTCGGTAACCTTTCGACCGCAGGTAAAAAAAATTGTTCTTGTTCATTATTCAGGCAGGTTGTCTTTGATTTGTTTTAATAGCCCTTGCAATTCTGTGGCAATCGAATTTAATTCATCTTCGGCAGTATTAGATAATTTTCCATAGCCGCGCATGTATTTGGGTCGCAGTTCTTCTATGGCCATATCTGCAAAAATTACACTTGTGTTGATATTATTTAACACGCTTCTGTCAGGCTTGCCGATCAATATACCATTTTCTTCTAGAATCCGATGCATTGCCTGACGGACGAGAGCGCAATGCTTTTCTATAATCACACGCAAATCCATTTCAACATCGTTGGTATATTGCTGCAGAGGCGAGTGAGGAATGATGACATCGAGAATGCTCGCAAAGTCGGATAGAAGTTTGTCCACATGACGAAACGTGATTAGTAAAAAATTTTTGTGGTTTTCATTTAAATCTGTCATCTATCGTATTTCCTACATCTCAGATTAGATTTTAATCATGAGTAGTTATCATTCATGCAAACTACAACTGTTATTTCTATTTTTGATCATTTCAACCATACCCAATGGATAGCCGCTGACAAGGGCAGCTAAGCTTTCGATATAAGCATCAGGCCAGTTTAAATAATGTTTTTCAGAGTGTAACCGAATAAAAGAAATAACATCTTCTTCTTTCAAATAATGCAGAGAAAGTGTTTCCACAGGTAAAAGTTGCGCTTTCAACAGCATCAGATCATTTGCCGGAAGAAAGTTTTCTACAATGGCAATAAACTGGAAATGATTCTCCAAAATAAGATGCCGCAGGAAAATTATTTTCTGACGTGTTAATTTCGCGATATTGTCAAAAACGATCACCGTTTTCTTTCTTTTGGGAGTTTCTACATTGGCAATGCGATAACGCATGGATTTATAGCCGAACTGTTTGCCGGTTTGCCTGTTCATCTTGGGGATATGCAATTCTTTCATCAGTTTGTTGCTCATTTTCCCGGGTGTCTGGCTGAAATCCACAAAAATAAAACGCCATTCATCTTGCAGCAAAGAGGCTATCTCCTTAATCAAGCTGGTTCGGCCAATGCCATATTTCCCAGCAAGGACAATATTATTGCCCTGTTGTAGTTCTCTGATAATATGACTTGCTTCATGTTCCCGACCGACAAATAACATAAATTTTCTCTGTTGCATGTTTTGATAAAACTAAAAGATGATTTTATTTTTTAAAATTATGGCCACTGTATAGAGATAATGTTTTGTCCAGAAGCGACCTGACCAGACTTGATTGATGTTTTTTCATTTTTCGCATTAATACCCGGCTTTCATGGCTGCCTATTTTTCCCAGAGCAATTATTATCTCCCTAGTGAGATAATAATCTTCTTGTGTTTCTAAAATTTTTTTAAATTCCGGTATCGCTTCGCTGCTTTTTATATCCCCAAGAATTTGAGCGGCGATCATCCTGTTTTCTCTGACAGGATGACGGAGAGCATTGATCAGTTTCTTCTCGTAGGAAAGATTTTTGTATTCTTTAAGATTGTAACCGCAATAGTTGCATTTGTCCGTTTTGTCGTTTATTTCTTTCCAGCAATGGGGACAGAAAAAATGAGATGACATAACTCACACCCACCATTATCTTATTTGAGGGGATTCTCAAAGCATGCGGCCTTGCCCATATCAGCCTCTATTTCCATCAGGCGGTTGTATTTCGCAATACGTTCACTGCGGCAGGCAGAGCCTGTTTTGATCTGGCCGCCGCCCATCGCCACCGCAAAATCAGCAATGAAGGTGTCTTCCGTTTCGCCGGAACGATGAGAAATCACATAGCCCCATCCGGCTTTGCGGCACAGGTTGATCGCCTCGATAGTTTCCGTAACCGTGCCGATCTGATTGAGTTTGATCAAAACTGAGTTGGCGGTCTGTTCAGAAATCCCGCGGGCTATGTATTTTGGATTGGTTACAAAAATATCATCGCCAACAATTTGAATTTTGTTGCCCTGGTTAGCCGTCTGCTTCTGAAAACCTTTCCAGTCATTTTCCGCAAGGCCATCTTCAATGGACACAATGGGATATTTCTTAATCCAGTTTTGGTAAAAGGCTATCATCTCATTCGTTGACTTTTTCCCCTGTTCGGATTTGACCAGATTATACATTCCCTTTTCATAAAAAGAACTGGCTGCCGGGTCTAAAGCAATGGCGATGTCTTTGCCAGGCTTATATCCGGCTTTCTCGATGGCTACGATAATAACTTCGCAAGCCTCGTCGTTACTTTTTAAGTTAGGGGCAAAACCGCCTTCATCGCCGACATTAGTGGCATAACCTTGCTTGCTTAAAATTGCTTTGAGGGCATGGAAAGTTTCTGCGCCATAGCGCAGTGCTTCGGCAAAGGTAGGCGCGCCGATGGGCATTATCATAAATTCCTGAAAGTCCACGCTGTTGTCAGCGTGTTTGCCGCCGTTGAGAATATTCATCATGGGCACGGGAATACGATTAGCGGCGAATCCTCCCATATAGGCATACAGTGGCAGACCGGCCGCTGACGCGGCAACTCGCGCCACCGCCATGGACACGCTGACAATCGCGTTGGCGCCTAATTTACTTTTTGTCGGCGTGCCGTCGAGATTGATCATCAGATGATCAATCTCAGCCTGACAGAGCGGTTCCATATCAATGAGTAGGGGAGCTATGCGTTCATTGACATTAGCTACGGCTTTGAGAACACCTTTGCCGCCATAGCGGGTTATGCCGCCGTCCCGTAATTCAACAGCTTCATTTTCACCAGTGGAAGCGCCGGATGGGCAGGAAGCGGAAGCGGTAATGCCGTTGTCCAGCGTTATAGTTGTTTTGACTGTCGGATTCCCACGGGAATCCAGAATTTCCATCGCGTGAATATTTTTAATTCTTCTTTTCATATTTATTCCCTTTCTTTGAAAAGTTATATTTCTATTCTTTTAAATACTGCAATTTTATTTGGAGTTCTACAATCAGTTGCCTGATTTCACTGGTTTGTTCCTCAGTTTTTGAAAGCAGTCCTTCAATAGTTGAGAGTTCTTCCTGAACATAAATAATCGCCTGGATCCTCATAGTATCAATAGCGGCATTAATACGAATTTCCCACTGATAGGCCAGTCGGGATAGATTTATTTCCACCTGTCGCGGGACGCCACGGATAAAGTGCCGCTCAAATATCTGCCTGAAAATAAACATGGGAATAAGAAACCAGATCAAATCAAAGTGAAAGTCAAAGGCCTTGGTGAAAACGATGTCCGGGTGGTCAGGTTCGGTTACCTCTATTTTCCAATCAACATCAGGAAGTTTGACTCCGAGCACTTTCTGGATGCTTTCATCAAGAAATTTACGAAAAGCCTCCAGTGAGCGGGTGAAGCTGGCATGGGCTTTTCTCAAGGTTCCGAAAAAATTATAATGCTCGGCTTTGGAAAGATTGCGCATCTCTTCGGTCATGTTTTCCGACACCCATTCTTCGTAGCGCCTCGATAGTCGCCAGAGATTACCCCTCCATGCAGGCATATCGTGTTTAAGTTTTACCGTGACCTTTTTCATGAGCGGAATTTCAAACTGATCCAGATAGGTCTGAATCAGCGGCCGTGTTTGCCGTTGATTTTCGCGGGAAATCATTCCCAGTTCCTCGCGCATTTGAGACTCGTTGACTTTTTCATTGAGAATTTGCGCGTTAAGGCCCGCGCGATCCTGATCTACTTGCAACGATGTGTTCAGGGCGATGTTCAGATAACTGAGGCAACTCTGACAGAGGGATTGAGTCTTGTACCGGAGAATCCGCAGAAATTCAAAATCTCTGTTGGCGGTTAATTTATGGAGAATTTCCGTTTCGACAAGCTGTTTATATTGCTGAGTCTGTATTTTCGTGGAGTACAGATAGACTGGCAGCTCCCGGTTTAATTCCCGCTGTAGCGTTTGCTTAAAGAACCGGATAACTTCTTTTTGCTGATCCAATGATAGAAGATCGGCTTTGGTCAGCAGAAGAACAATATTGGGTGTGTGACCTGTCAATTCCCGGATAAGTTCAAGATCATGTTCCGAGAGGGGACGGTCGGCGCTGACAGCCAGTAGCGCAGTGCCAACTTCGGGAAGCCAGCTTTCGGCCGTGGATTGGTGATATTTATAAACACTGCCGAGACCGGGCGTGTCCACCAGACGCAATCCGGCGTATTGTTTAAGGGATGGCAGCTCGATATCCACAATCGCCACATTTTTCTGATTTCCCGGATTTTTAGCTTCGGAGGTAAATTCAGCGATATCGGCAAATGTTACCTGGGTTTTTGTGCCATCGAAATGCCGCACGATAATACGTTCAGTTTCACCGTATTGAAGGCGGGTGATGGCTGTGGTAACCGGAATAGCGCCGACGGGCAAAACGGCTTGACCAAGAAGACTATTAAGAAAAGAGCTTTTCCCGGCTTTGAACTGCCCCAGAACCGCCACGTCTATAGGCGGATTTTCCGAAAGCAAAGCTTGCGCTGCCTCCAGTTGGCGGGTTAGTGAGACCATCTGAAATCTGTCACAGGCATCTGAAATTGTTTCTAAAAGATTACGAATATCAGAAAGGGGTATGTTATCTGAGATATTTTCCACAAAATACTCCTTCAGGGTTAATTTCCTGTAGGAGTTATCAGCAACGAAGGCGGTTAAAGCTAAGGCGAACTCCATCACCCATTTCATTAGAAATATTATGTTAAACATATTCAAAAAAGAATATTTAGTCAATGTATTTATGTGGTAGCTTTATTTGATATTATATTTATAACGGTTTGAAATCCTGCATTTTCATCAAGGTTGACGTTTTGTGGATAACAGGAGGAAGCAAATAACGATAGTTCCGGCGAGAATGGGCTCATTAGTAGCTCGTCGGAGCCGGAACCGCTCCTCATAAATAATTCAAAAATTCTCTTGACAAAACTTTATTACAGGTTTATTGCAGATATAACGTTATTAAGCGTGATAAACATAGTGTGTTTATAATTACAAATATTAAATGACGAGGTGAAATTATGGGAAGACCAAAGGTAGAAGAACCAAAGCAACAATATACTGTAATGCTGAGGCCAAGTCTTGTTAAAGAAATAGACAGAATAGCAGCAGTAAGAGGGCGGAGGACAAGAAGCGAGCTAATGGGTAATCTTATTGAGGTTGGCTTAGAAGAAATGCAAGCCTTGGATAGATTAGGTCTTTTACAGGCGGCAGCGGTTGGAGACAAAGTTTTCAATAAATTAAAAGATAAACTGCGGTGTGGTGATATTAGACTTGATAAAAATGGGGAGTTGGAAATCAGAAAATAACTGATAAAAAATTTAATTATGGATTTTTTGGATAAATACCCTGACCTTTTGACAGTAAGCCAGATAGCGGAAATTCTAAACCTTAAAATTAATACGGTTTACAGATTGCGTGATCTGGTCAAGATTAGGATAGGACAGGGCAGGGGGCTCATACGTTATAGAAAAATTGACCTGATAAATTATATTAGGTCAAGAGAGGAGGAAGTTAATTTCGATGCAAATAAGAAAACGGAAAGATACCGGAAAGTGGGGCTATCAGATTTGTTTTCATGGAAAGAGGTTCAGGCAATCCGGTTGGAATACCAGGGATGAAGCCCAAAAGGTAGGGGAGGATTTCCAAGGTAAATTAAGAAGGGAAGCCTCTATGGCCGCTTCCGGTTCAAGTATGGCCTGTGTTGACGCTGTGAACGGGTTTTTGGCATACTCGGGCAGAATTGGAAAATCGAAAAATAGATTACACTGTCTACATTCTAATTTTCATAGTTTTTTGTTGCCGTTCTTTACAGCAGGAAAGAGGCTTAAAGATATTACTCATAATGACATTGAATCTTTCATTGATGCGCAATTGAAGAGGGATATATCAAAGAATACAATCCATCATTACGTTACCGATTTGAATGCGTTATTAAACTGGGCTGTAAAAGAAGAAATAATAGACATAAATCCTATGAGGAAAGTTTCCAGAAAAAGAATCAGGCCGCAAAAAATAGTAAAGTGGGGCTTTACCCCTGAAGAAATAAAGAAGGCTGAATCGGCATTGGAAAAAGAAGAACTTTTGTTTTTTAGGTTTTTACTTTTTACTGGAGAAAGATTAACTGAGGCACTTTCAAGTAAATGGAGTGACGTCAATTATGAAAACAGGGAAATCATAATTAGGGGCACAAAAACTGAGGGTTCTTTAAGGCGACTAGATATGTGTGATGGTCTTTATATGACTTTAAAAGGGTTGGAGGCTTATAAAACTGATTCGCCTTATATATTCCATCACAGTGACGGTAGAAGGATATTGCGGCGGGATAAAATGTTTAAAAAGGTAAAAATAAAAACAGGGATTAAAATCACTGCCAAAGATTTAAGGGATGTTTTCGCCACTACAATAGCTATGGGTAGCGAAAATAATAGGCCGGATGTTCAGACTGTTAGTGAGCTTTTAGGTCATACTAATTTGATAACCACTAAAAAATATCTTTATTCATTAAAGGAAAAAAGAATGAAGGCTGTAAGCGTTATGGATGACATTTATGGCACGGAAAGTGGCACGGACACAAAAAACAAGGACTTAGAAAAGCTCCTAAGTCCTTGTAATGATTATGGTGGCGGTGCCCCGGATCGAACGGGGGACACTACGGATATGAGCCGTA
>Ga0114951_10002960_pt1 | contig 18350 bp, 15 predicted proteins | sample AM7aDNAmetaG_FD_88677 | JGI IMG/M metagenome (GOLD analysis project Ga0114951, IMG submission 88677) | Freshwater microbial communities from Finland to study Microbial Dark Matter (Phase II) - AM7a DNA metaG | ecosystem: Environmental > Aquatic > Freshwater > Lake | place: Finland: Lake Alinen...
GACAACACGATTTTTGTCTTTGTTGCCGATCACTGCGCCCGCAGCGGCGGCAAACAGGATATTCCCGTTGACAATTATCATATACCCTGCATATTTTATGCGCCGAAGATAGTGAAGCCCGGCACGGTCGATGGTATTGCAAGCCAGATAGACATAGCGCCAACACTTTTTGACCTGCTTAACTGGCAGTATACGAGCAGCTTTGTCGGGAAATCAGTCTTTAAAATGCAGCCGGAAGAGCACAGGGCCTTCATCAGCAATCATATGACTTTGGGGTATTTAAAGGGTGATATGCTGGTGGCGCTGGAGCCCGGCGGAAAGGTGAATACCTATAAAGTCGACCCGGCATCGCATACCGAGCAACAGGTTGCCTCTCAGCAACCCGTTATCGATGAAGCCATAACCTATTACCAGGGCATAAGCAGCATGCTCAACAGCAAGCTAAAACGCTGAAAGGGGAAATTGACGAGATGACTGAAACATCAGGGGCTGGAATAAATCGCAACTGGGCTATTGCCTTCTGCATGCTGAGCGCGGCATTTATTCTTTTTTTTAATCTTGGCGGCAGATCTATTGAAAACAACGATTACCCGCATTTCGCCGAAATCGGACGGGAAATCCTTGAAACCGGCGACTGGGTCATCATGCACAGCGGCGGGGAAATATATGTCCAAAAGCCGCCCCTGCATACTATTTTTATAGCTCTTTCAGATAAGGTTTTTGGAATCAATGCATTCGCCGGGCGTTTCCCGGCAGCTTTTTTTGCGTTACTCGGGGTCTGCGCAACGCTTTTATTTGGCCTGCGTATGGACAGGCAAAAGTGGCAAACCGGTGTTTACGGGGCCATGCTGCTGCTCTCAAGCTACGGCTTTTTCTTTCTGGCGCGCAGGTTTCGCAATGACATAGAGTATGCGATGCTTTTTTCGCTTGCCCTTTTTTCATTTTATGAGGGGTATGAAGCTCTAATGGCCCGGCGTAAATGGATTTCTTACGGGCTGTTCTGGTTTTTTATGGGCCTTGCCGCACTCATTAAAGGGCCTGCGGCGCTCCTGCCGCTTCTTATTATTGCTGTTTTCCTCCTTGTGACTAAAAGCTGGGGCAAGGTAGGCAGCAAGATATTTTTTGTATCATTTACCGCTTTTTTTGTCGTCGTGGCGCCGTATCTGCTGCTGCTGGTAAGCCATAAGGACTTTGCCCAATTTTCCGAAATGCTGAGGACTTCAATAATCATGAAACGTAATGCCGGGCTTTTTTATTATATCCCGGTTTTCCCGGCTAAATTTTTCCCAGGGTCTCTTCTTCTTTTTGCCTGCCTACCTTTGTTCTGGAAAAAGCGCCGCGAGATCGCAGCCAATCCAAAATTGCTCTTCCTTGCCATCTGGTCAGGGCTGTATCTGATTCTAATCCATTTTATCAAGGCCAAGGTCTACCGCTACCTGCTGCCTGTTTTTCCGCCGCTGTCGCTCTTAACCGCCTGGGGCATCGGGCAGGTTCTGCCCCTTGAACGGTGGGCACCCTATGTGAAGCGGTTTTGGAAAATACCCGCCGCGCTTATCTGCCTGGGCTTTCCAATTGCCATCTGCATGAAGTGGGGCTTTATGTGGCAGGCTCTTGTGCTGGCTGTCGCAGCTTTAGGCATGCTGGCAGTGGCTGGCGGCAAGATGCGCGATGCCGTTGTTCTTCTGTGCACCCTGTGTATTGCCTGTATGCTTTTTATCGATGTACTGCATACCGCCCGAAACAAAGAGGTTTCTACTAATAAGAAACTGTATGCCATGCTTCAGGAAAGACAAATCAAGGACAATGAAGTGCTCATCTATAAAACGACCGGCAGGGTACGGTATATACTTTGTTTTTATTTTAACAAACTTATCCATCCTGAAATTGAAGATACCCTCACCCTGCACCCGGGCATCAGGGCGGTTATTACCGATCCGGGAAACGTGGAGGACGTAACAACAGTGTTTGGCCCTTCTTCCGAGCAGCGCATTGTTAAGGGGCATAAAGGTGAGGAGAGCGAGGGAGATCATGTGATTATTTTTTACGGTAGCGGGGCTTCTCCCAATCCAGCCGGTGTATGAGCCTGCATATCGTTATATACATAAAAAAATGATCTCAAAACATTAAACAGAAACTAGTAAAGGAGCTTTTTTATGAAGAAAAAAACAGGTGCAATCTATCTGCTGTATTTTTTATGCGCTGCTATCGTGCTGGCCTCGGGCTGCGATAAACTCGGCAGCGGCAAGCCTGAAAAAGTAAATGGTACCGTTATTTCCCTTGATGAGGCAAAAAAAGAAATAGTAATGAAAGATTCCTCATCCGGCAAACAGCGCACCATAACAGTCCAGAATGCAGACCAGATGGCAGCCCTGAAACCGGGCATGGGAATTAAGGTCAAAATCAAGCACGGCGCTACTATGGCTGATAGAGTTACACCAACGTCGCTAAAGGATACCGGCAAAAAGGGCAAGCAAAAAGCCGGTGAAGATAAAGAGTAAGCAGGTATGAATAAAGTCGCTCAAGTCACAATCTGCTTTTGGATCATGAAAATCTGCGCAACCACTCTGGGTGAGACGGCTGGAGATCTCCTGTCGATGACGATGAATGTCGGCTACGCCGTCAGTTCAGCCATTCTGATTGGTTGCTTCCTGGTTTCTGTTTTGTTTCAGCTCAAATCGAACAAATTTAACCCGGTGCTTTACTGGACTGTAATCCTTACCACAAGCACTGCCGGCACAACGATGTCTGATTTCATGGATCGAACTCTCGGGCTTGGTTACGCAAAAGGGTCACTGATACTGATTACTTGTTTGATGGTTGTGCTTGCGGTTTGGCGTTTCAGTGAAAAGACCTTATCCGTTGACAACATCCAAACGGTTAAAGCGGAGCTTTTCTATTGGGTGGCCATATTGTTTTCAAACACCTTGGGCACGGCCATGGGAGATTTCCTGGCAGATGATTCCGGCCTGGGGTTTTTAGGAGGAGCCGCTCTCATCGGCGGACTGCTCGGATTGGTCGTTCTTGCCGCCTGCTTCACCCGGCTTAACAGAGTCATGCTGTTCTGGGTTGCTTTTGTTTTGACCCGTCCGTTCGGCGCAACCTTCGGGGATCTTCTTACAAAGCCCATCGCAATGGGCGGACTTAATTTCGGCACAGCCGGTTCTTCCCTGATTCTCGCTTCCCTGCTCGTAGCCTTCATCATTTATTCGATCATGACAGAGAAACGTGCGCTCAATGCGGCGCTAAGCGAGTGAAATTATGCCTGACTGGGCGCTGCATCGCCGTTCGGTGAATCTCGTTAAAAGACAATAATAATCCAAGAAATATTTGATTGCTCCAGTAAAATTAAACTATGGAAAATACAACACAGCAGAGCACGGTATCATCAGAAGTATCAACAATGGTGAGGCGATTTTTCCTTAGCCCCCGTTCGGCTGTACGGGCAGCACTCCCGATACTGCTGGTTGGGGGAAGTGTGCTGATATTTTGCCTGCCCCAGTTTCGTGAGCAGTTCGGCCGCATACATGAAATAAGCAGCTATCTTGTGAGCATGGGCTGGGCAGCGCCGCTGATTTTTATTCCGGCTGTGGCCGTTTTAGTGGCAGTCGGCGTGCCTCGGCTGCTGTTGTGCCCCATAGGGGGCATGGCTTTCGGGTTCTGGCAGGGCCTGCTCTGGGCGCAGCTCGGCACCATGCTGGGTTATTATGCTACATTTCTTTTCGTACGCTGGAGTGGCAGGGATTTTATATTGCGCAAATGGCCCCGCCTGAGCCATTATACAAAATTTTCCCGGGAAAAAGGCATGATCTCCGTGCTGCTCATACGGCTATTGCCCATAACTGGTTTTTATATCAATTTAATGCTTGGTCTGATCCCCCTGTCTCATGCCGATTTTTTGCTGGGTACGGTTATTGGCATTCTGCCGGCAGCTGTTCCTGCAACACTCATAGGGTCAGGGGCCACCGCCTTCTCTACGGGGGAAAGCAAACTGTATACGCTTCTGGCAATCGCAGCAGGTCTTGCTTTTTGGCTTCTGGCCGGCCGCATCCTGCGTTATTATATGAAAAATAAGAAAGCGGGGGAATCGCATGCACCAGATGCGCAAGCTGCCGACGTAATTCCTGTCTTGGAATAATCAACATTGAATTAAACGAAGTGTCTCATAACGGGCTAAAACTACGATATTTATCACTGTGCTCAGATAAATACCTTGTTTTTTACTTTCAAAACTAGCTCTAATCTCATTTTTGCTGTTGTTCTAGAGTTGTTTTCATTGTATAAAAAAATATTTTAAAACTCAACACTCAGGATGAAAGGAGTCGCCTTGAAAGTACCCTTTGCTGATCTTGCCCGGCAGTTCAAAACCGTGATGCCCGAAATACAAACGGCTATGACAAGTGTTATTGACCGCTGCGCATTTATTAACGGACCTGAAGTGAAACAGTTTGAAAAGGACATGGCAACCTGGATGGGCATGCCTGAAGTATGCGCCGTTTCAAACTGCACCGTGGCTCTTGAGTTGACCATGCAGTCTATGGGCATCGGCCCCGGAGACGAAGTCATAACCGTGCCAAACACCGCTTTCCCAACCGCTGAGGCAATCAGCCTCACGGGCGCGCAGGTGGTGTTTGCCGACATTAAGCCAGGCTATTTCAGCATTGATCCTGACCAGATTGAAAAGAAAATAACTCCCCGCACCAAAGCCATTATACCTGTCCATCTGTTCGGCATAGCAGCTGATATGGACCGGATACTTTCAATAGGCAATAAGCATAGTATTCCCGTTATAGAGGACTGCGCACAGGCTCAGGGCGCACGGTACAAAGGGAATTATGTCGGCACCATGGGTGCCGCGGCATGCTTCAGCTTTTTCCCATCCAAGAACCTCGGCACCTTCGGCGACGGCGGCGCCATGACCTCGCCCGACACGGAGCTGATAAAAAAAGTTTGGAGGCTGGCAAACCATGGCCGCAGCGATAAATTTACCCATCAGGTCGTGGGAACCAACAGCCGCCTGGATACGATCAAGGCGGCGCAGCTCTCCGTCTGTCTGCGACAGCTTGATGCGTGGAACGCCGACCGCCGCCGCGCGGCAGCGTTGTATGGTGATCTACTCAAAGACTGCCGGAACATTATTTTAACAAAAGTTCCAGAGGGCTGTGAGCCGATCTGGCATGTATATGTCATACGTCATAAAAGACGCGATGAACTTGCAGCATTCCTGAAAAAACAGGGCATCGATACGGGCCTGCACTATCCGCTAGGGTTGCACCAGCAGCCGGTGTATGCGCATTTGGGGCTGAAGCCTGAAGATCTTCCTGAGGCGACTGCGGCCTGCGCCGAAGTGCTGTCGCTGCCCATGTTCCCGTTTATAACAGAAGAAGAAATAACTGCCGTAACGGATTCAATAAAAGCATTCTGCGCGCTATAATAACCAGGGAGGGGGAAATGTCAGCAGTTTCAATATCAGTTGTTTTTCCTGTCTATAATGAAGAAGAAAACTTAATGCCCCTTATTTCCGAACTTAAAGGAGTGCTAAGCAGGCTCAATACCGGCTTTGAAATGATCTGTATCGATGACTGCAGCACCGATGCCAGCGTATCGGTCATCCGGGAACTGCAGCTTGAGCATCCCGAGCTGCGCCTTATCCGCCACAGCATCAACAGCGGCGAAAGCGCGGGAACAGCAACCGGCTTTGCACATGCCCGCGGGGATATTATTATAACCATGGATGCCGACCAGCAGAACGACCCTGCGGATATCCCGGCGCTTATAAATGCCCTTTCGGGTTTCGATGGCGTCTGCGGCGTGCGCCGCACACGCGAGGATGACTGGGTGAAGCGTATTTCATCAAAAGTCGCCAACTCTTTCCGCAACTGGACCACCAATGACAAAATATCCGATGCGGGCTGTACCTTCCGGGCTCTTCGCAGAGCGGCCCTTGCCGAGATTCCCGTCTTCAACGGCATGCACCGGTTTCTGCCGACACTGATGCGTCTGCAGGGATTTACCGTAACCGAGATTCTAGTTAATCATCGCCCGCGCACCCGGGGGGTTTCAAAATACGGCCTTGGCAACCGCATGTTCCGGGGGCTTGTGGATTGCCTTGCCATCATGTGGTGGCGCAAGCGCTGCGTGTCGGCAAAGCGCATACAGGAAGAAGAGCCTCGTCCGTAACCCATAATTCCATCTGACAGGACTTTTATACATGCACCAGACAATGGAGCAGCCAGCCATAGCGCAGGAAACGAAGATGCCTTCTTCTCCTGCCCGGGTAGCGCTTAAAATCGTGCTGCAGGTGCTGCTGCTTGGGGGAAGTATATTTATTATTTATCTGCCGCCGGTACGCGACCAGCTTGGCCGTATTCATGAAATAAGCGATTACTTGATAGGGCTGGGGTGGATTGGGCCGCTGATTTTTATTCCTGCAGTGGCTGTTTTAGTTGCGGTGGGAGTTCCCCGATTGTTTTTATGCCCTATCGGCGGGCTTGCTTTCGGCTTCTGGAAAGGCCTGATAATAACCCAGCTTGCCACTGTCATCGGATTCTACGGAACATTTTTATTCGTACGCTGGAGCGGCAGGGACATGATTCTGCGTAAATTCCCCCGCTTAAAGAGGTATACAGAATTTTCCCGCCGTAGCGGCATTATTACCGTGCTTTTAATCCGGCAACTTCCGATTACCGGCTTTTATATTAACTTAATGCTCGGCCTGCTGCCGCTGTCTCATACAGACTTTCTCTTAGGCACCCTCATTGGCATTCTTCCCGAAGCTATTCCCGCAACACTGGCAGGCTCCAGTGCCGTTCATATTTCCTCAAACAAAAGCATAAAGTATACAGCCTTTTTAGTTACAGGTCTTGTTATCCTCTGGACAGTATTGGGCAGGATAATGCATAAGTTTGTCCAGAAGCAAAAGCAGGAACTGGCTTTGGACACGCCGCTTGCTGAAAACGAAAAAACTGTATTAACCGGCGATAAACCTTAAAACGCACTGCTCCACGCAGTGACAGCTCAGGGAATTTAACTCATGCGTACTGTTTCAGGTTATTGCGTTCTGCTTGTTATTGTATCAGCCTGCGCATTTTTTTACCGGCTCGGGACTCCTGATATAGACCATATACGGCTTGAATCACGCCGTGCCGAAATCGCCCGCAACATGCTTGAATCGGGTGACTGGACCGTACCGAAGATCGCCGGCGAGGCGATTCTGACAAAACCTCCGCTCTATTTCTGGGCAGCTGCGCTCTGCTCCCTAAAAACGGGCTTAAATGAATGCACTGCCCGGATACCCTCGGCAGTGTCCGGAATTGCAACAGTGGTAATGACCTGTCTTCTGGGCACGCTTCTATTCGGTGGTTCCGCTGGGCTGCTTGCAGGCCTTGCGCTTTTAAGCACCAATATTTTTCTTTTTGAAGCGCGGTTTGCCGAGCTCGAGTCAATGCTGACGTTTTTTATTACCGGCTCCATCTATTTCTTTTTTCAGTGGTACCGGGATCCTCTGCACAGGATGCGGTGGCTGATTGTGTTTTTTTGCATGCTGGGTTTGGGGTTCATGACCAAAGGGCCCTTTGCCTTTACGTTTCCGCTTATTCCCATCGTGGTGTGGCTGTTCATGTACAGAGAAGCGCGCCTGCTGGCAAACCGGCGGATTTTATGGGGGCTGCTGCTGTCTATTGCGATTGTACTGCCCTGGGGAATTGCCATTTTGATAAGACAGCCCGGCTTTCTCGGCGTTGTGCTGTGGGAAACGCTTGCCTATTATGTCAAGGGACAGGGCGGTCACACTGAACCGTTTCCATACTATTTCCGTACAATTCCCGCGGTACTTTTCCCCTGGTTTCTAATTTTTCCGTTTCTTGCCTGGGTTGCATTTTCAAAAAAACTGAAGTCGGTTCGAAAAGAAAATGTATTCCTTCTTGTATGGATAGTGGGAAATTTTATTTTCCTCACCGGCTCTAAATCAAAGCGTGATTTTTATCTTGTACCGCTCGCTCCGGCACTGGCTTTGCTGGTTGGATCGACCTGGGTGGTCATGTGGGAATATGTGCGTGAAAAGCTAAGGCTCCACGCTTCAAAAAACAGCCTGCTGATGCTTTCTATCGTTGGCGCTATTCTGACAGGCGCCGGTATTCTTGCCGCCAGGCATGCTCATACGCTTCTGAATCTGCCCGGCAAGGAACTGCCCAGGCCCCCTGAGCTACTCATGTTCGCCGGATTAATCATGCTTCTGACAGCAGCAGTGAAGCGATTTTTTTCCTCATACCGGTTTGCCCATATTGCTCTGGTGTCTGTTGCGGTGATTATGCTTGCGTTCCATTTTTTTCAGCTCACCTATACGACGCCAATCCGCAATGCAGATGAATCATCTAAGCAGTTCTATGTCTTTCTTGCAAAAAAGCTTGGGAATGCGCCTCTTGGCTGGTATGGCAGGGTTGAAAATTTCGCCTTAAGCTTCAATGCCCATCGCCCCGTAACCTATGTGCATGATGAAAAAGAGGCCAATGAATTTATGGCCTCCCCGAAAAAAAGCTATATTTTATTTAATGAAAAATCAATTGAGGATATCCCGGCTGGAAAGTGGCGCGAGGTGTTGAGAGAAAACTATTCCGTTGAGCACCCCGACAGACAGCATATACTGGTCTCAAATTATTAAACACCCCGCAGACCTTCTGCAGGGTGTTTAATGGATAAAAAAACGCACTTCTGAAAACCTAATTTTTTTAATTCTTACAAGCCGATTTTTATTTACGTCCTGCTCTTTTTTTAGATTTGCCGAGCTTTGACTTCACAATGCGGCACCCTGGAATTACCACCTTACCGTTGCAGGCTGCAGATTCATAAAGAGCGGTGAGAATCTCAATATCCTTTCGCCCTTCAGGGCCTTCCACAAGGGCCTGTCCGCTGTTTTGAATCGCACTGATAACATCCTCCATATACGGCTTATGCCCGCGACCGTATACATTCGGGACATCCTGTGAAAATTCTTCAATAATCTGTTCATCCTCCGGACCAGGATCAGTAAATTTCCAATAAAGAATCTTATTGACTGCCCGACCGCCTATGATAACGCTTCCCTTTTCTCCCATTAAGCTCAGAGAACCTTCGAGATCCTCAGGCCGAGCAGCAACAGTTGCCTCAAAAATACCCAAAGCACCTGATGTAAAGCGAAATAATGCCGCGGCTGTATCATCGACCTCTATTTGCATAAGCCGTGTCGCTGTCTGGCACTGCATACTCTCGATTGGTCCCATAAACCACTGCAAAAGGTCGAGATGATGACTGGCCTGCTGACTCATAACGCCACCATCAAGCTCCCAGGTGCCGTGCCAGTTGTCCTGCTCATAATATTTTTGTGTCCGGTGCCAGCGGACGCGAACAGTTCCGAGCACCATTTTCCCGAAGCGGCCTTCTTCCAGAGCGCGGCGCGCAGCCAGCACCGCTGGGTTAAAGCGGTTTTGCTTGACCACAAACAGCCGGCAGTTGTTTTTGGAACAGGCCTTTATCATGGCATCGCAATCAGCAACTGTCAGCGCCATGGGTTTTTCGACAATAATATGCCTGCCATGCTGCGCCAGATCAATGACATGCCGCGCGTGGTAGCCGGTGGGCGTGGCGATGTGGACGATCTCTATCTCGGGATGGGCGTGCATCATCTTATGATAATCAGTATAAGTGGGGACATGGTTCTTTTCCCCTTTTTCCTGCGCCTTAATCGGGTCGACATCGCAAACCGCCACAAGGTGCGAAAAAGGGCTGCCGATAATTGCCGCAAGATGATTCTCTGACACCCGCCCGCAGCCGATAAGGGCTGAATTCATAACAAGTTGCTCGGAGTTCATATCTGCCTCAGTAGAAAAATTATTGTATGTCTGTGAGAGCATCTCTAAGAGTATATGATTTTCAGTAATTAAACTTTTTTAATGATAATAAAAAGGCTCAGATTTGCAAGTTAAAACAATGTAATGCTTGCTTGATCATTAGATAAACATCCAATGCTGATGGAATCCATGGTCCGGTTATGCGCCGTGCATCATTTTTTACTGCTTCGGCTTATGCCGTATTGCCTCTCTGTATTGTTCAAATTTAAATTTCGGATCATCATCAGGCCCATGACAGGTTCGGCATATCTGCTCGACAACACAGTTGTCGCATGAACCGCCGAGGCCGACGATGTAGTCCTGACCTTTCTTCTGAGGATCTTTCACATGCCGTTCTCCAGGCCCGTGACATACCTCACACTGAACACCCTGTGCGCCCGGGGCCGGATAACCGCCGGGGCTGCCCGAGACTGTGATGAAACGATATTTTTTATCAGACGGAGCAGATGCAGCGGCTGGTGAATTAGCTGCAGCTGCATGGGCGGTTTTAGACCATTGTGCATACTCCTGCTCATGGCACTTCATACATGATCCCACACCTGCATACGATGCCGGATTTTCGAAAAGATCGTTTTTGCGCTTATGCTCGCTCAACAATTTCACACGCTGCTCCCGGCTCATGGAAGCAATGTCGGGGACAAAGCTGTGCAAAACCCTTGGAAAACGACGGGCAAAATTGAAGTTAAGCGATTCCCTTTCCGTATGGCACGACAAACACAGGGCCTTCCATTCTCCCGCATTTTTCTTTTGCGGCTTAACGCCGGTAAAGGCCGGGCAGGCCTCATGGCCCGGGCCATGGCACACTTCGCACTGTACGCCTTCTAATGTCCTCGCATCCTTTTTATCGTTAATGGCATAGCCGCCGGGATTGCCCCATCCCGTGACATGGCAGCTCACGCAGGCAGGATCTTCCTCCCTGCCTTTGCGTTGCAGCGATTTAAACGCATAGGGGTGCCCGGTGAGGCTCCACTGATTATGCTCATTTTCATGACAAATCACGCAGTGATCCTGCCCCGAATATCCTTTGGGATCCAGAAGAGGCTTATTCGGCAGTCCGCACAGTTTGCGCAGCCCCATAAGAAACAAATGCATCTTCCGGCCTGAAAAACCTGTATGCTGGGTAAAAATGCGGCCTGAACGATCTATAATATACCCCATAGGCACAACGCCTGAAAACGACGGAAACAGAGACGAAATTCGATTGTCCGTGTTCAGCACAACAGGGAAAGTATAGCCCTGCGATTCAATAAATTTAGCGGTGGTCTCCTGATTAAGACGACTCACAGCAACAAGAAAAAACCTGCCCTTAAATTCCTCTCCCACCATCAGACTGTTGAGAAATGCAAGCTCATCACGGCAATGGGGGCATGAGGGAGAAAACACAACCAGTACAACAGGCTTTTTTTCATAGAGCTGCTTAATGTTCATGGTCGTGTTGTCCATTGCCGTAGCCTCAAAAAAAGGCACTGGCGGCCTGTCGCCAAGGACAGGCTCGTCAGAAGGGATAAAACCAATTTTGATAATACGGTTGACGTACACATGCAGAGCCTGGGAGAAATTCGTCTGAGGCGGAATATTTGCAGCAGCCAGGCTGCTCATAAGTTCGCCCTGCTTGTTAAATATATACAGAGAAAGATCGCCCGCGAGATTCAGGCCTTTTGCCGCCGCTTGCGGATTTTCAAGAAGCAGGGGGAAGGTAACGTTCTGCTGCTGATTGAATGTAACAACCTCATCGGTGCGGTTGTCATTGAGATTAAGGCCCAATACCTCCAAATTATATTCACCTTTGATGCGATACATGTCCTGCATAAACATAACAGCTTCGCCTGCGTAGGGATTGTCGATAGAATAGGCAAGAAGTATGATTGTTTTTCCCTTGTAGAGCTCAGTATCAAAAGGCGCAGATACAGGCTGGCGTGGAGAAATGGGCTTGACAGGAGCAGTAGCATAAGGCTGCGAAAAAACGGTCCTCACGGTTGGCAGCAATAAGCATAAAAGCGCAGCCACGATAATTTTTTTTCTTATCTCGTGGCGTTTCTTTCCCTCACGCAACATGGCAAGCCATTTTTCACGGTAAAAAAAGGCCAGCGCTACGGCTACAGCGCTCAGCGCCAGCACGATCACCAGTACTTTATTGTTATGGTTTCGTGAGCAGCTGCCGGCCAGGGACAGCAGAATAGTACCCAGCAGCCTCCCAACAGTTGAAATCATCATGAAATGGCTGATTTTCATATGGCTCAGGCCTATGATGTAGCACAGGGAGTCTTTGGGGAATCCAGGGACCAGAAACAGGACAAACGAGACGAGCGAGCCCTGGTGCTCCATGAAGTCATCATACTTCTTTATATGTTCCTGGCTGATTGCTTTCTCGACAAAGGGAAGACCGAATAAACGTGCCAGCAAAAAGGCGAGCCATGAGCCGATGGTGAGACCTATGGTCGAGTAAATCGTTCCCCAGAGCGGGCCGTAGAGATAGCCGCCAATAAAACCGGTTACCTCACCGGGGATGGGTGCAACAATCACCTGCGCGATCTGAAGGCCGATGAGCATCAGGACGGAATAAGGGCCGAAGGAGTTTATAAGGCGAATCGCCTTTTCTTCCTGGGTGAAGTAGGTGTGCAGATTATACTGAAAGCAAAAATAGATCCCTGCAGTGACGATAACCAGTAGCAGAACGGTTCTGAGTACGATCTTTTTCATGAAACCCGTTTCAGCCTGCAACTTTTCCGAAATCCGTCTTTTTCGCTCCGGCAGGTGTTTCGGGCTTGTCGAGTTCCTGCATCGACTTCTTGAATTCCCGCATGCCCTTTCCCAATTGCCCGCCGATTTCGCCCAGTTTTCCAGGGCCGAATATGATAAGTGCTATAATGAGAATCACGATAAGATGCATTGGTTGAAAAAATCCTTCAAACATTGCTACATATCCGAAAATATTGATCGTTTAATAAATGTAACTATATTTAGAATAATACACTTTATATATTTTTGCAAGACGGGTGCGGAGGCAGGGTACAAGCCTGCACTGAACTATTGCCGAGTGTTATGCATCCGGCGCTATCAACACCTGGCGACTATTAGTGACCGTGCGCACCCAAAGCTCCGATCATCATTTTAATATTATCCAACCGCAGAACTCAATAGCAGCCACGTTGTTCATGTTGTGAACATAACCCTGCTGGCACCATAAGCTGTTCGCACTAGTTTCCCAGGTAGAGATCATCGAAATAAGCGATGGCGTGCATGGATGGTGGGTTCGCCGGGTCGATGTTTTCATCGCGCATGTCGGCGCGCAGCTCGAAGAAGATGCGGATACCAGCGAATTTCTCCGGCACGAAGCCCCATTGTTCCTTGAAGTCGTTCCGAAGGTCTCGTTCGAAATGTATCCAGCATCCCAGCTCGGGCTGTGTTTTGGTGAGAAAGATAAATTTCCTGTTGATCATGTTGAAAGGCTGGCGGTCAAGCCCCGTCAGCACGTAGCTTATCTCTGCGGCCGATCCGCCTGCCAACGACTCCGTCCCGCTTGCAATCACAACGACCTGCATGTACATTTTTGTGGGACTGCGATCCCACTTCTCGACATAGTAATTTCCTGCAACATGCGAAGGAAAAATTGAAGGCTGGATGGACTGGATCAAACCCTGAATGCTGGCTCCCGCGCGCGGCGGGTTCATGGGGTTTATGAGCAGTTCGACCCGCGCCGCCCAGCTGCCGCCCAAGGCCCTTGCCGTTGATGTGGTGAAGGAGCCCCAGTGCGAGCGATCCGGAAAGTACCACCATGGCGCAGTGCCATCTTCGAAGCCCGGATTGGTGAGCATGTTGAAGGGACAACCCTCTGGAATCGCGGGGATGGGAATGGGGGCAGGCGGTGTAAACTTAGTGCCGGAGGTCCATCCGGAGGGAACAGTCGGAACACGCGTCTGTACGCCAGGCCTCATTAACGAGAAGAGTAGATCTCTGTTACGCAGTGTAAGAATCACAAGCCCTACCAAAAGAATGGCCCCGAGAGTAGTGATAAAAAATACCTTCATCCGGCGATGTTCAGGCATGGCCAGCAATATTCCTTTATAATGATTAATACAACAGGGAGACATCAACTGAAAATACAAACTATAATTTTTTCACAAGAAAGACTCCCATTGACAAAAAATTACTTAATTCAAAACGGATTGTCAAAGGAAAATAAATTTCTGTGGGCTATGCAGTTCCCGGCATGTCTTTGCTCATAACATCAATTGCAGACAAAAGACCGGTTGCTACATGCCATTTCTCATTGACACTTACAGGCTGTGATAGTATCTGGTACAGGCATGGATGATCAAAAAAACAGCTTTTGTAAAAGCAGGGAGATAGTAGACTATGAGTCCGACCATACAGAAACGATCTGAGAAAGCATGGGCCTCACCCGGAAAACTTGTTTATGTGGGTGAGCAACAAAAAGAGGCCGTGGAAATTGCGGCATTTCACTATACCGAAACTGCATGCCATGAGACAGCTCTGAAAACCGCCGATGAGTGCCGTGCACTGCAGAGGGAGCCCGGCATCACGTGGATCAATATCGAAGGCCTGCACGACACTGTTTTGATGGAACAAATCGGAATTCAGTTCGGACTGCACCCTCTCATTATTGAAGATATTCTGAACACCGACCAGCGGCCCAAGCTCGACGATATGGGCGACTATATCTCCGTTGTCTTGAAAATGCTTGATTATGATGAAGACAGCGGCGGCATCGTGACCGAGCAGGTCAGCCTGATACTTGGGGACAATTTCCTTATCTCCTTCCAGGAAGGGCGGCAGGGCGATCTGTTTGATCCCGTGCGGGAACGCATCCGCAGCGGCAAAGGAAAAATCAGAAAAATGGGGCCCGACTACCTGGCCTATGCCCTGATAGATGGCATAGTGGACAATTACTTTGCTATCACTGAAAAAATAAGCGAAAAAATTGAAGAAATCGAAGAAAAGCTGCTGTCTGATCCGAGCAATGAAACCATTCATGCCATTCATCATCTCAAGCTTGCCATACTTCATCTAAAAAAATACATCTGGCCCATGCGGGAAATCATAAATGCCCTTGCCAAAGGCGAGTCTCCACTCATCATGGAGTCAACGCTCATATACCTGCGCGATGTCTACGACCATATCATCCATGCTATCGATACGATTGAAACTACTCGTGATATGATATCGGGTATGCTCGATATCTATCTCTCATCCGTGAGCAACCGCATGAACCAGGTGATGAAGGTGCTTACCGTGATAGCCACGATATTCATCCCTCTTACCTTTATCGCAGGCGTCTATGGCATGAACTTCAAGTATATGCCCGAGCTTGACTGGCCGTGGGGATATCCGATGGTGATGGGTTTCATGGCAGTGGCTGCCGGTGTGATGCTGCTTTTGTTCAAAAGAAAAAACTGGATGTAGCGGCATAGCTTGCACGAGGCAGTAAGGATTGATAAGAAATGGACATATAAAAAATGGGGTTTTATGAATAAAAAGGGCCTAAAACTATCGATCCTCATCCTGTTTTTCATAGGGGCGATTGGTTCATTCATCGTCATCAAGACGCTCAATGCCGATACGTATATCGGTTCGCGTTTCAGCAGGGTGTGGAGCACGGTATGTTCAGACCCGTATCTTGAGTACCCCCAAACAAAAGTTACGGTTCAAAGTTTTTGGAAGTGGGGTATTAATAAATTATTCCAGTCGGCAGTCAGGACGCTCAATGACCGAAGTGACCTGCTCCCATATTTCGACAAACTGGTCCACCCAACCGGCATATGTTTAAAGGGAACATGGAACATAACCGAGCAAAATCCATACACCGGATATTTCCAAAAAGGAAGCATGGGACTCATCATCGGGCGAGCTTCTATAGCACTTTCATACGCCCCCAGGGGCAAATTCAGGGGATTCGGGCTTGCAGGGAAAATATACCCCACGGATGATCCTGAGCATCAGTATAATCTCGAAACCGGAAATTTTTTCGTCATCGACGACCTTGCCGGCACCAAGGCTGATTATTATACCGAGGTGTCAATGACGAATCAGCCGAATATCACCATTCGATTCAACGATATTTTTATTTCCGGCATCGCAATAAATGCAGCAGTAGATTTTGCCCGTGCGGATTCCCCCCCCAACATCAGGCAGCTTTATGAAATTTCAGAGCTCGGCATGGAAGATCCCAGCCTCGCGATAACTCCTGAGTGGATGAAAATCAAGGCGCGAGATGGGCAGGAAAAGATATTGGCATTTGATTTTCGCGACGAACTTAATTTAAACAACTATCCTGACGGCAAGCTCTATTTTGATATTTATGTAACGTCGACAAACAGCACCATGCAGGTAAAAGAATGGCTGAAAATCGGTTATATTAAATTCGATGACTCCACCGTATCCGAAAGCTGCGACCATTGTCTCCATTTCCATCATCCGAAGTATAAGAAAATACAAAATTAAATAAAGATATTACTGCATCCCCGTGCTATGGCGCAGCAGCGCCCCGGGAGCGAAATCGCTGTAAGGCAAACCAGGGTTTATATGCACATCGGTAACTATGATGGTGGTAACCGCCCCGGTCTGCACATTTTCGATAATTGCCTGTCGCCAGAACCAAATGCCGCCAGTTTCCTGCCAGTCAAAGTGAGCAGTCTTCCATAGCGCACCGCTTTTGTCGAAGTATTCAATTTTAAGCGGCAGCAGGCTCTGCTGTTCGATAAAGCTAGTCTTCTTTGCATAGGCCGCATCCGCTGACTCAGGCGTGCTTTGCACCACAAAACACTGCGTGCTGTCGCAGGAAACGGTGCCGCTATACTGGTGTCGCTCCTGTTCGACAGGAGTTTCGGCAAACTCCGCCAGCGGAAAATCCCATTCCGCAGGAGGCCGGTAGTTGTCAATGTCCGGTGTCAGGCCAGGGTCGCCTTTTGAAAGCATATACCAGTGCTGCCGGGCACCCCGGGTATCCACAGTAGTAAGAATAGCGTCGGCATAGAGCCTGTTCTGATGGTGGAAATACTTTGTTACGGATTTTTCTTTGAAGCCGCCTGCGCCATTAAAATCCTTCCACTTTCTCACAATCTTTACGGTATGAACGGTTCCGTCTCTGCTCACCCGATTCCAGGTCGATGACATAATGGTGTCGTGCGCCCGCCGGCGGGCGGTGGATTTTTCCATAATATCTCCGCCTTCGAGCTTCACCGGACTGCTGACTGTAGCGCCGGGCTGTGTTTTTTTAGCCGCCGGTAGAGGTGCCGGTGGCTGTCGTATTGCAGCCAGCGCAAGAAGCTGCGATCTGCCGAACATGTTTTGTGCAAACAGGCGCGCTTCACGTGCCGGGAATATATATTCAAGGACTGTCGTTTCATCGCCGTAAAAACGGTGCAGCGACGATGCTATCACAAAGCTGAACCTGTCGATATCCGGTGCTGAGCGAAATTGATTTGCAAGAGTTATGATGAGCTTTGAAATCAAAGCATCAAATATCTTTTCCTGAACGGCTGCGGGGGTGCCGGTAAGAGATGTGATATCAGGGCTATAGATAAGATGCGACTTGAAGCATTTTTTGCCCTCTACTGGTTCCACCGTGGCAAAAAGGGTGAAGTCGCCGAGATTGACGCCTGATTCGAAGGGAAGTTCTTTTTGCAGGCGCTTTACCTGCAGCCGGTACAGCAGCAGATCAAAGCCGTACTGTTGCTGCAATTTCTGCGAAAGCTGCCGAAACTCAAGATCCTGCAGCCGGTCCTGCGCGGTCAGCGTGAAGATATTGTCAGGATACTTTTCTAAAAATTGGCGGTATCCTTCTATGGTATCAATGCCCTCGCAATCCTTTATGGTGGCCTGGTCGATGCGATTTTTTGCCGTCACAGCATATCGATTTCCGGGATACCGCGCAACAAATTCCGTATAGGCTGCAATCGTATCGGCCTTTTCATACGGAGCAAACTCAAGGTTATCTATTTGATCAAGCGCTGTTTCCAGGTACATGTTTTTGGGATATCTCGCGATGAACTCCCGGTAGGCCTCAATGGTATTGCGCTGCCGGTAGGGAGCATACTGCCCATCCATCTCATCATGCTGGCGTCGTGCATACTCATCCTCTGTAAAGGCTGGCAGAAAAGCGCATGATGACAGAAGCAGTGCAAGGATACATACAGTCAGAATATGTCTTGTTTTCATGATAGCCCTCCTTCTTAACAAAAATAATCATGTCAGCATTACTACCCCTTAGAACTGAATCTGACGTATTCATCTGCACATAATAAAAATCAGCGGTGCAATTACGCGCTAGAGCATTTTTCAAAATAGCATAGCCATATTCGCACAGGTGAGCTTTTGGTGAGTGCCGCCCGTGCGGTTCGAGCGATTGCCCTGCCATCATTGCCGGTTGCTCTTGCGAGAATTTAGCACGGGCAAACGAATCAAAAACGCACCTGTGCAGACGGTTACAACAAAAAGAAAAATGCTCTA
>Ga0114951_10002961_pt1 | contig 18340 bp, 13 predicted proteins | sample AM7aDNAmetaG_FD_88677 | JGI IMG/M metagenome (GOLD analysis project Ga0114951, IMG submission 88677) | Freshwater microbial communities from Finland to study Microbial Dark Matter (Phase II) - AM7a DNA metaG | ecosystem: Environmental > Aquatic > Freshwater > Lake | place: Finland: Lake Alinen...
GACTGAAGCCTTCGTGCGCGGACTAAATGTGCCTGAGTCAATCGTCGTCGTACTCGTCAATGAAAGCGGTGCCTCAATCTATTCCGCTTCGGAGGCGGCCAGAGAAGAATTCCCCGATAAGGATATCACCGTACGAGGTTCCGTTTCCATAGGTCGCAGATTAATGGACCCCCTGGCAGAACTGGTCAAGATAGATCCCAAGTCCATTGGCGTGGGACAATATCAGCATGATGTGGAACAGGGAAAGCTGAAACAGAGCCTGGATGATACGGTAATGAATTGTGTAAACCGGGTTGGTGTAGAGGTAAATACGGCCAGCAAACAATTATTGACCTATGTATCCGGATTAGGTCCAACCCTGGGGAAAAACATCATTGAGTATCGCAACCAGAATGGACCCTTTAAGAGTCGTCAAGAATTGAGAAAAGTAGCACGACTGGGGCCGAAAGCCTTTGAACAGGCTGCCGGATTTCTGCGTATCTATGACGCCCACAATCCACTGGATTCCAGTGCAATTCATCCTGAGAATTATTCTATAGTCAACAGTATGGCTAAAGAACTGGGTTGCTCTGTCTGGGAATTGATGCAGAGTGAAGAATTGCGTGGGAAAATTGTTCTCGAGCATTACATCAGCGATTCGGTAGGCTTACCTACTTTAACTGACATCATGAAAGAACTCAGCAAACCCGGACGCGACCCCCGCAACCAATTTGAAATATTCGCCTTTGCCAGGGGCATAGATAGCATAGATCAACTGGTTCCCGGAATGAAACTCCCAGGAATCGTAACCAATGTCACCAATTTTGGGGCTTTTGTAGATATAGGAGTCCATCAAGACGGACTGGTACACGTAAGTAAACTGGCTGACCGTTATGTCAAAAATCCTAATGATGTAGTTAAGGCCCAGCAAAGGGTTGAAGTTACCATACTGGAGATTGATAAAGCCCGCAAGCGAATCTTGCTTTCGATGCAAAAGAATCCCCAGATAAATCAAATACCGCCAATAACTTAATAAAAGAAGGCTTTTATGAACACACAACAAATCATCACTCATCCCGGCAGCGCCCATTTCGACGATTTGACAGCAGTCAGCCTGATATTGGCTGCTTTTCCAAATACTGAATTTGTGATTGAGCGGCGGGAGCCTGCACAGGCTGAACTGGATAATCCAGATATCTGGGTAGTAGATGTCGGCGACCGTTTTGAGCCTGAGAAGCGCAATTTCGATCATCACCAGTCCCTGGATTGCCCGGCCGGGTTTGTCCTGGTAGCTGATTATCTGGGGTTTTCAGATAATTTGTCGGTGCTGCCCTGGTGGTATTTCAAAGACAGTGTAGACCGCTTCGGTCCTGTAAAAAGCTCACTAATATTTCACGCCGGTGACGATCTGATCAATCGCAATCCCGTCGAAGAATGGCTGGTAGACAGATTCGCTGCTGACGCCCAGGGCTCTTTACCTCTTCTCAGGTCATTCGGGACCAATATTATTGAATATGCTGCCAAATTGAAAAAACAGGTTGATTTCTGGAAATCGGCCCGAAGATTGGTTATTGCCGGGGTAGCAGCCGTGATAGGAGAAACCAGGCAGTCCATGGGTATAGAGGAGTTTCGCCGGTTGGATAATAACCCTCCGGATATAGTTATTTCACTGGACAGGCGCAGCGAGGGCTGGCGGCTTTACCGCTATGACGGAGTACCCGTAGATTTTTCCTTGCTGGCGAATTGCCCAGAAATTGAGTTCGCCCATAAAAGCGGTTTCATGGCCAAAACCAGAGAGCGCCTTCCCATTGAAATACTTACAGACCTGATTAGCAAAGCTGTCTTAACTCATTAATTAACTGATCTGGAAGTAAAACGATAATGACACAAAACCAGGATAACCCGGTTAACGATGCTCAAATATTGCTCGATTTAACCGCCACCATTATGCCTTTTGGAAAATACAAAGGCCGGTTGCTTTGTGATCTGCCTGTAAGTTACCTGGAATGGTTCAACCGCAAAGGTTTCCCTCCCGGGAAGTTAGGCAACCAATTGTCAACCATGTATGAAATAAAATCAAATGGACTGGAGTATCTTCTGAAGCCCCTCAGGAAACATAAAGACGGCAAAGCCTTATAGCATTTTTTAACACTAAACACAGCAAAATAGATCGTTACCTATTAAACTAATATCCCTATAAGTAATTGTAAAATTCTCGACAGGTGTTAAAATATAATGAAATAGTCGGGAGATTAAAATAGTGGCTGTATCTGACAAAAATATTGAGAAAAAACAAACTGCACTTAGAACAATTACCTGGGGTAGTTTAACCTGGGTTGACATTGTCCAGCCGACCAAAGAGACTATCAAGTATCTGGCAGACCTTTACAAATTTAATCCTCTGGATCTGGATGATGCCCTTAGCCCCAGACAGGTTCCTAAAATAGAAGAATACCCGGATTATCTTTTCGGGGTTTTCCACTTTTCGGTATATGATAAAGTTAAGAAGGTAAGCTCCAGAAGACAATGGTCAGCTTTTATCTCTGAAAACTTGCTGGTTACCCTACGTCCTACTGAGTATAAGGCCCCGGACGAGATATTTAGAGAATGCGAACTAAAAGAAGAGACTCGTAAACAATATCTGAGCCAGGGTCCCGGCTATCTACTCTACCAAATCATTGATCGCTCCGTGGACTTTTATTTCAAAGTGCTGGATAAGATCCTGAACTTAATGGAAGATATCGAGGATAATGTTTTTCAAGAAAACGTGGAAGTAGCCCTGGAGCTTAGCTTCCTGCGGAGAGACATTATTACCCAAAGGCGTGTGATGTTTCCTACTCGCGCTCTTTTAATTGAGCTAGAAAAGAAATTGAAGCGCTTTTCGAAAACGGATTTAACTCCGTTCTTCAAGGACCTGGTTGACCATATGAACAGGATTTGCGATACATTGGACGAGTACAGGGAAACCATCGAAGTTTATAAAGACGCAGACTATACATTAAGCGGCTATCGTTCTAATCGGTCAATTCGGATTGTAATGGTTCTCTTTTCCGCAGCCATACCGTTTTTGGTGGCAGTTGGGCTTTATATGCTTATTCCCGGCTGGGGAGAGAAAGTTGGCTTTATATCTTTCCTGATATTACTGGCAATTATCTATAGTATTGTCGGCGTGATGCTGTTCGCTTTCCGCCGAAGACATATTATTTAGTCAATGTGAACTCGCTAATATCAAATATCTCAGATTTTAAAAAATCAACCTCTAATAGAATGATAAATATTAACTAATAGATTGTTCGCTGTTTACTAATCTTAGGTAGAACCATATCTTCATCAACTCCACCAACCCCAGGTATACTACCACAAAACCTATGAGTATCATCAAGAATCCCAAAGGCAGCGGGACAAAGCCAAAAAAGCCTCCAAGAGGTGTGAAAGGCAAAGCTATAGCCACAGCCAATACTATAGCGACGTTGACTATGAGTAATTTATTGGGTTTGCTACGGAAAAACGGGACAGTCCTCGTTCTGATAACAAATATTACCAGCGATTGGGTAAATAGTGACTCTACGAACCAGGCAGTCTGAAAGACTGGCGCAGTGGCCTTAAAAACAAAAATCATCACAAAAAAAGTGGCGAAGTCAAAGACAGAACTGATAGGGCCGAAAGCGAGCATAAAATTGCGGATAAAGGAAGTTCGCAACCGCTGGGGTTTAAGTACATAGGTCTGATCAACATCGTCGTTGGGCAGAGCCAACTGGGCAAACGAATACATCAGGTTATTTAGTAATATTTGTATAGGCAGCATGGGCAAGAAAGGTAAAAATAGCGAAGCACCGGCAGCACTGAACATATTGCCAAAATTGGAGCTAACCGCCATTTGAATATATTTCATTGTATTACCAAAAGTCTTGCGGCCTTCGATGACTCCGTCCGCGATAACCTTCAAGTCATTGCGGAGAAGGATTATATCAGCCGATTCTTTGGCGATATCAACAGCATTGGTCACGGAAATACTGACATCGGCTACTTTCATGGAGGGAGTATCATTGATACCGTCTCCGATGTAACCAACCACATGCCCGTTGGCCTTTAAGGCGAGCATGATACGGTTTTTCTGGGCTGGCGTGACCCGCGTGAAGATATCCGCTTTCTCTACAATTCTAGCCAGGGCGTCATCATCGATGTTCTCAATCTCGCTGCTTTTGACAACATTGATTGGTTCAACCTCAATTGTGCGTGTCACAGAACCGGTCTTTTCATCATATTTCCGGCCTCGACGATACTGGTATACCTGAAAACCTAACAAATCACATACTTTTCCAGCCACTATCTCGCTATCGCCGGTCAGAATTTTAAGCTTAATACCAGCGCGCCTCAATAACTCCAGGGATTCGCCGGCGGATTCCTTTATCGGATCGGTGAAGGCAATAAAGCCTAAAAATACCATATCATTTTCATCCGCGATGGCATAAACAGGTTTATTCTCCACCTTTCGATAGCAAACTCCCAGAACACGGAACCCCTGAGAACTCAAGTCGCGGTATTCTTGATCAATTTTTTCACGAACACTGTTCGTCAATTCCAAGATTGCATCGCCCAGTTCATAATGAGAAATAGTCTTATTAATTTCCTCAGGTGCCCCTTTAGTAATTAAAAGCGACTCTTGATTGACCTGCACCGCGATAGAAAGGCGTTTGCGAACAAAATCAAAGGGAATTTCATCGGTCCTGCGATACTGTTCAGTGTTAATCTCCTCATGCTTGAGTATCGCTTCGTCCAGGGGACTGCGTAAGCCGGTCTGGTAGCGGCTGTTAATGACTGAATATAGTAAGACTTTTTCCGAATCCTTCCCTTCCATATCCACACGGCGAATAACGGTAACCCTGTTCTCTGTTAAGGTACCCGTTTTATCCGAACACAAGACATCCATACTGCCAAAATTCTGGATGGCTGCCAGGCGCTTAACAATAACACCTTTTCGCGACATAGCAGTGGCGCCGCGAGCCAAATTAATGGAAAGAATCACGGGCAACAATCCGGGAGTCAAACCAACAGCCAGGGCAACAGAAAAGAGTAGAGAATCCAGAATATCTCGTTTAAATAAAGCATTGATAAAAAAGACGGCGATTATCAGGATAAAGGTTACCTGCATGATGAGGTAGCCAAACTTCCTCAGGCCGCCTTCAAACTCTGTTTCAGGCTTTCTTTCAGCGCTTTTCCGTGCAATTTCTCCGTATTGCGTTGAACTACCAGTTTTGACTATTACAGCTGTAGCGGTACCGGCGGTAACAGAAGTTCCCATAAATAGAAAGTTGTTCCACTTGTCAGAATCCTTAGCGTTGGTGGCGAAGACAGGCGAAGAGGTCTTTTCCACCGGAAAAGATTCTCCAGTTAAGGCAGACTGGTCAATAAAGAAATCTCTGGCACTGAGAACCCTGGCATCCGCTGGCGCGATATCTCCCGCCGATATCAGGATTATATCGCCGGGAACTAATTCAGAAACTTCTACGTCCACTTTCGAGCCATCTCTAAAAGTAGTAGCTGAAGTCAACACTCTTTTCCGTAAAGCCTCTGCTGCTTTTTCGGCCCGGAATTCCTGGGTAAAGTCAAGAGATACGCTTACAATGACTATAAACAGAATTATCCCGGCATCGACTGGATCTCCTACAAAGGCAGAAATAATAGCGGCAATCACCAGTATTATGGTTACCGGACTTTTAAAATGGGAAAGGAATTCAAGAGGAGCAGACTTTTTCTTCAGCTGAATAATTTCGTTTGAGCCGTATTGCTCAAGACGTCTCTTCGCTTCCGCCGTGGTTAGTCCAATGTCCGAAGTTCCCAAACGATTCAGCAATTCACTTTGACTAAGCGATAAAGCTTCCATCGTGTCGGCTAGTTCTGAAACATTCTGTGGGTTTTTTAGAGGGCGGCGAGTGAGCATTATCAGTTATTCCGAAAATTAGCAAGTTTTTCTTACGATCTAACCAGTTAAGTTTACTCTTGTGACGATTTCGATGCAACCGTTCCACTATCTGATATATTTCCCATATATGTGCCTGGGCAAAAAGAGGTTTCATTGGCTGTTTTGAAGGCCCATCACGCGCAAAACACGCTCGCATTAAGTTAATGGATGGAACGATTAACCCCGGTGATGGGTTTGAACCATATGAGCAGGTTTTTGGGGAATCTGCTCATATAAATAAATTACTACTCAACTTTCTTGGGCAAAAGTCCCATCTTCTTGACCCACCACCATGAACCAATGCAGGCAAACAGCGTGCCGAAAAACATCAAAGGAGCATACCAAACCATATCTTTCGGACCTATCTCAAAAACAGCATCCCCCAACATAGTCGCAATTGTATTTGGAACAAGAAGCGCCGTACCAATAATTGTCAAATAGGCTACGACTAATGCTAACCTGTTATTCAATATCTGAAGCTGGTTATTATAAATACTCTGCATTACTTCCAGACCGGAAGCCAGCACTTCAGACATATGCTCAGACAGACCGATCTGGCTTTTAACCTGCTCGATCATGATACTGATCTGGTTCAACTGCTTATCGTCGTTAGTAATCAATTCGGCATCCCCATAACGCAAAGCGTGCAGGACATCCACGCTTTCCCACAGACCATTCATGTATACAATCAGGGCATGTTTCATTTCATAGATTTTTGGGCCCAAAAACGACCTGTCTGCCTTGGCGCTCATAAGGCTCTCGTTTAAATCGTCGCCCCGTTCTTCAATCACCCTCAAATGTCTGAAATTACTGTCGTTATTAGTATCGATAATACGAGTCATCAACATAGTCAGGTTATCTTCAGGTAACCCTTCAATAGGAATCTTCTTCAAAATAGTATCAGAATAGCGGCGCAACCTGATAAAGCGTTTATCTACCAGGCTGACGTGAACCGTGAAAACAAAGTTCTTTCTGATTAGTAAAAACAGCGGATGTGCCTGCACATCCGTCCCGCGAATCTGGATGGAAGGCATCCTCATCCACATTTCAGTATCGAAATCCTGATAGTTCATCTGGGTTTCGTTTAGCATGGACGAGATAAACGATTCGCTGAAACCCATTTGCGCGGCTACCATCGGTAAATCCTTCATCGGATCATCAGTGATGTAATCCACCCAGGAAACTACAGAACGATTCATGATATCAAGAAAAGGGATAGGTGATTCGGCATCTTGTTTAAAGGTCTTACCTGAAGGAAAAAGTCCGACGCAAAACCAACGTTTCTGAAACAAATCCGAACTGGCAGTGGTAGCAGTTGCACTTACATTGGTCTGAATAGGAGCAGCATTCTTCTTTTTTTCCGGTTCTCTCATCAAAGTAGCCTCGATTCCCTTTTATCTATCACATGATAGTTTTTAAATTTAGGCTTGTCAATCATATATTGTAGCTAGTTATAGTATTAATTTATCCTTGTTTTTAATTCTTCCGGTTAGTTTTAATAGTGAAAGACCTGTTCCGCCCACAATAATCGTCAGCCCGGCCATTAAACCCATGCAAATAGAGACGGCGTCGTACCAGAATCCACCTGGAAACAAATTCAGCATATAGCCCTCTGCATACCAGAAATCATTGGTAAATATCAGAGTGTGCATCTTTAAAAACAGGGCATCAAAATCCAGGAAAGAACCTGCACCCAATAACAATATCATCCCGAGTGAGATTCCGCTGCCGATAACTGCATCTGCAGCCAACCTGCGATAACTCTCTTTGGACCTAAGTCGGAAACAGTAGAAGGCATAACTTAAACACCAAAGAAGCGTTATCCCAAAAACCTGGTAATCCAGCCAAACCAGTCCTTTCACGTCTTTAAAATGCATCTGTTCTTCTCTGGTAAACAGCGTAAAAGAATCTCCACCTTGATTGATAACTATATCCCAGAATTCATGGTTTGAATTGATGTAATTGGTCCAACTCCCGGCAATTTTGTTTAAATTCTCAGCAGACAAACCGGTAGTCACACTGACATCGTACTTTTTAAAACCATAGTTGAACATCCATTGGCTATTGAATCCCCAGGCTAAACTGGCTGTCAACAGCAGGATCGGCAAACATAATATAAAAACCCAACGATAAATGCTTTTAATTGCCCTCAGTATTTTCCCTTTCATTATACCCTCGTCTGAGCATTTTGTTATCTAATCGGCTTCAGTCCTAAAACCTGACTGCTTCAGTTAGAGGCTCACCTGGTTGAACTGCGTTTAAATAATTGTAACCTTTTTTTAACCCATTTTCACTTTCTTTTTACTTTTTAACACAGTTTATTAACACGTTTGTAACAATTACCCATTATCATGGGAGTATGTTAAATATGTTGCCAGTGGATATTAGTTCACTTTATGAATAGAGGGAAATACGCATTATAACTGATTATTTACGTTAATCGTATATGTATTTGACAAAGTCTTTGTTCAGCCCTATCATATATAGTCGTATCGTGATTATCATGTTAAGGAAAAGCTATAAATTATTCTATGTAACAAAATAGTTTATAGTCTATTTAGCTCAATTGGAAATAATCGGCACGGCAATTGGGCAAGGGTCTGTGGAAGCTATCTGGAGTAACCAGTCGAGATATGCCCCGGAAAACCGAACACAAAGCCCTGGTATAAATCAACCACCGGAAACCGAAATAATTCAGGAGATTTTTAGGAAGTAATGTTAACCCGAAAACAGTGTCCCAAGTGCAGAGGTAATATCTATCTGAGCAACGATTATTATGGCAAGTATGAACAGTGTCTACAGTGTGGGTATACCAGCGATTTAGAAGTTATTAACGAACAAAAGAAGCCAGTTCTCAAAACCAAAGAGAAATCTGCCGCTATTTAAGTTAGCTAAAATTAGAATAAACTTCTTTAATCTAATATACTGTTCTCTATGAGTAACCGCGATCGCCCTTCCAGCAGCCCAAAATCATCTGATTTTGTTTGTTTGTGTTGTGGCACCTGTTGCAGCCGTTATCAGCCGCGGATCAGTATAGCGGAAGTTGGTATCATTGCCAGTAATTTAAACTTTACTGCCGATCAGTTCATTGAACAGTATACCGATCGGCGGTGGCCTGGCACCCAGAGCTTTCTAATAAAGCATGTCAATTCGGCCTGTGTTTTTCTTAAACCCTCAGAGAACAGCCAATTAAAGATTTGTTCTATTCATGCTTTCAAACCAGCTTGTTGTCTTGATTGGCAAGCCAGGGCTGATCGTCAGGAATGCCAGGAAGGAATTAGCAAAAAATGCGATTCAGGTCAACAGGACTGATTCGCTTTTTTTGTTGTCTCTCGAATCTTAAGATTATTCAGATGAGTTTTCATATCCTGCCTTTTATACTTTAGAATCATCCTCAATCTTGGCGATATCCAAACTTTCCTCTTTTTCTATTCAAAAAGACCCGATACCAGCAAAATAGTAGATTTAATCATATTATGTAAATATCATGCTAACCTTTTTTTATTTTCTACGTTATTATTAAGGTGGATATTTGCTAAAATGTTTTTAATATACAGGGTAAAGAGGTAGGAAGATGACAAAACTGTTAAAACTATTGGCTGTTATTTTGGTATTAGCTTTGTTAGTGCCGCTGTTGCCGGCCTGCTCAACAGTTCCAGCTGCCACAGCCTATACGGCTATAATCCCGGCCATTCTGCAAGCGGGTAGTAAACAAACCGTTTCAGTGGCTTTATTCGCTGGCCAAACCCCTACATCGGGCAAAATCTCACTGGCAATCCTTAAAGACGGGCAAGAAATCTCGCGCTCCAACTCCAAAATAAATAAAATAAGCGAGTTTCAACTGGATGTTCCTGCTGTTCCGGAAGGTGAATACACGCTCAAATTGTTGGGCGATAACTTCACGGATGAAGCCCAGGTCAAAATTGCTAATAACTTTCTAATATTCCTGGAAACAGACAAGCCTATCTATAAACCAGGACAGACCCTTCACATGCGTTTGATGACGCTGGACGCTGAACTCAAGCCGTCCTCTGAGAGCGTAACAGTGGATGTGCTGGATGCCAAAGGCATAAAGATTTTCCGCAGTGCGACCAGGACTGATGAATACGGTATGGCCACCATCGACCTGCCTATCTCGCAAGAACCTAATCTGGGCACCTGGAAAATAACCGCAGTTACCCCTAAAACAAAGACCGAATTAGACGTTAAAGTCGAAGAATATGTCCTGCCTAAATATGAAGTGAAAGTCGATCTTCCTAAAGAATGGTATTTGGTAAATGAACCTATCAAGGGCAAGGTTAGCGCCACCTATAGTTTCGGCAAGCCTGTGGCAGGCAAGTTAACCGTTTCAGCGACCAAGTATGTGGGCACCTGGCAAAAATATGCCGAGTTACACCTGGACATCAACGGCCAAAGCGATTTTACCATTCCAGCGGCCCAATATGTAGCAGGTGTTCCGGCCACTGGCGGCAACGGTAACGTTAAACTGGAATTTACTGTTGAAGAACCTGCCACAGGATATATTGAAAAAAGTGATAGTCTTTTAACCGTAACCCAATCCTCTCTTAACTTGAAGATTATTCCGGCGGGGCTAAGCTTTAAACCAGGCTTACCTTACAGCTTTATTGTCTTCTCAGAGACGCCGGATAAACAGTTGATCGATACCCCGGTTACTGTAAGCGTTTCTTACCTGGATTCTACCTTCAAAGAAATTAAAAATAAAGACTATTCAACCGCTACCGTCAAAGGCAAGGCTCTTGTCGAGATTACCCCGCCTGAAGGGTGTGCGGCTTTAACCATCAATTGCAACGCCAATGATGCCTCCGCAACCAGATCAATTGAGGCAGCTTATTCCCCAACCGGTAGTTTTATCCATCTCGAGCAAACCTCTGAGGGCACTCCTAAAGTTGGCGACGATATGCGCTTCTGGGTGTATTCCACCAAAGAGGCCAAGACCTTTTATTACGAAGTTATTTCGCGCGGCATGGTAGTTTTCTCCAGCTTCGTACAGGGCAATGAGATAGCACTTAAAACTACACCGGCCATGGCTCCTGCCTCCCGCCTGCTGGTTTATCAAATCCTGCCTAATAGCGAAATCGCGGCCGACTATCTGCCTTTTGATGTGACTGCCTCTTACCCGCACAATGTAGCTCTTGGACTTAGCACCGAAGAAGCAACACCAGGCCAGGAAATTACCCTGAATCTACAAACTGAAGGCTCATCCGAAGTTGGCCTGGCGGCAGTAGATAAATCCGTCTTCATTCTGGCTGAAAACCGCATGAATCTTCAACAGGTTTTCGATAAACTGGAAGCACTTTACATGAATCCCCAGGCGGAATTACATGAAGTTTCTCTTTATGATGAGGGTATTACTGTTCGCGGGGCTAAAGATGTCTTCACAAATGCCGGTGTGATCGTACTTAGCAATCAGAACGTTCCTGATGGGAAAAAATATACCGCTCCTGTTCGAAACCGTGGCGGATTCATGGAATTCAACGCGCTTGGAGCCAAGGGTATGGCTCTTCCCATGGCTGCTGCTGCCGGCATGGCCCCACCAGCCCCTGTTGCAGCACCTGCTGCAGACTCAAGTGCCGGACTGGCTGAAGTTCAGCGTGTACGCCAGTTTTTCCCGGAAACCTGGGTCTGGGACACTATTGAAACCGGCTCTAACGGCAAGGCTTCTTTGAAGCTCACCGTCCCGGACACTATTACCACCTGGATGCTGCGGGCAGTAGCCATTTCCAAAACCAAAGGCCTGGGAGTAGCCGAGAATACGTTAAAAGCTTTCCAGCCATTTTTCCTGACTGCCGATCTCCCCTATTCAGCCATCAGGGGCGAAGAATTGCCGCTAAGCGTAGCGGTTTACAACTACCTTGACCAACCTCAAGATGTCGTAGTTAGTATAGAGAAAGCTGATTGGTTTACTTTGCTGGACAGCAGTGAAATAACTCTTCATATCGGTCCTAATGAGCTAGGTGGAGCCAAATTCCAGATCAAACCCACCAAGCTGGGAACTAACGCTGTCAAGGTCACCGCGCGCAGCCCCAAAGCAGCCGATGCCATCATCAAAACCCTTATCGTTGAAGCTGAGGGTGTTGCCCAGGAGGTCGTCAATAACCTGGCTCTTTCCGACGGCCAAACCCATAACGTTTCTACCGGTCTTCCCAATAATATCGTGCCAGGTTCTGATCGTACTTATTTAGCTGTTACTTCCAGCTACCTGACACAGACCCTGGATGGGCTGGAATCCCTTATTCAGATGCCTTTCGGTTGTGGAGAGCAGAACATGATCGTTTTCGCTCCTGACGTTTATATCACCCGTTATCTGAAAACCAGCGGCCAGCTCAAACCTGAGATTATGGCTAAAGCTGAAAAACTTATGATAACTGGCTACCAAAGAGAACTGACCTTCCGCCGCTCAGACGGTTCATTTTCGGCCTTCGGTCAAAGCGACCAGGAAGGCAGTCTGTGGCTGACCGCCTTCGTCTTGAAATGCTTTTCCGAAGCTAAAGACCTGATGTATATAGATGATGGGGTATTAAACGATGCTAAGTCCTGGATTCTGTCTCATAAGAATACGGACGGTTCTTTTGATTCCGTGGGTTTTATCCATCATCAAGAATTGTTGGGCGGCTTGCAGGGCCAAACAGCTCTTACGGCATATGTAACGATCGCCCTTCTACAGGCCGGAGAAATCACTGGTGCGGCTTCATCAGTCCGCTACCTGGAAACTCAGTTGGATAAAACTAGCGACCCTTATGCCGTGGCTTTAATCTCCTATGCACTGGAGCTGGCTAAGAGTAATAAGAAGGATGCCGCATATAATAAATTGATGAAGTTAGCCATCGAAGATGAAAACGGCCTTCACTGGGGCACTGACAATATCCATCCTTTGGAAACCGGCGCACAGCCTAACTTTAAAATGATGCCTGTCATGCCCAAACCGCAAACTTCCACCATAGAAACTACTGCCTACGCAGCGCTGGCCTTGATCAAGCATGCTGATAACCTGAATGCCGGACGGGCTGCCAAATGGCTGGTATCCAGGCGTAACGCCTTTGGCGGCTTCGGTTCTACCCAAGACACCGTGATGGCGCTGCAGGCTTTGATCGATTATTCCAGCGGCGTAAGATCAGACGTAGATCTTAATGTCAGTGTTAAATACGGCGGTAAGACTCAAGCTCTGAAGATCAATGCCCAGAATTTTGATATCTTACAGGTCGTGGAACTGCCGCAAAATGCTGATGTGGAGATCGCCATCAAAGGCAAAGGGGAGGCTGTCGGTCAGATCGTCCAGCGTTACAATTTACCCCAGGTCGACACAGATCAGGCTCAAGTACTTAAGATCGATGTGAGTTATAATGCTGACCAGGTGGCTGTTAATGACGAGGTCAAAGTCTCGGTTAACCTGTCCTTCAACCCGCCTGAACCCGTGGAAGCCGGCATGGTGGTAGTAGATGTGGCCGTTCCCACCGGCTTTGTTCCGGTCAAGGCTTCCATAGACCAGATTGTGTCTAAAATGGATAACATCAAACGCTATGATATCGCCGGACGTAAGGTCATTTTCTATGTTGAGAATATGCAGCCAGGTGAGAAAGTCTCCTTCAATTTCCAGATAAAAGCACAATATCCCGTCAAAGCTAAGGGTGCTGCTTCTCAAGCCTATTCCTATTATAAACCCGATCTTTCCGGTGAATCGCTGGGTCGCGATATCGCTGTTATCGGACAGTAGCCTGTAATATTTAAAGTGAGGTATTTGGTTTTAGCCAGATACCTCACTTCTTTTTTATTAAACGGCAGAGCTTCCAGATCTAATCATGCTGTATTTTTTGTTTGTATCGATTAGAATGTATTTATCAGGAGATAAATATGAAAGAGCGATCAGGTGTTTTATCCGTAAAAAGAGAGACTGTTTTAACCTTCCTGGTTTTGTTGGTAGCTGCAATAACCGCCCCTATCTTTATTAAACAACAGTTGATTACTGGAACCATCGTCAATGCAGCCATAATTATCGGGACTGTTTTGAGTACCCGTGACGGCTTGTTGATCGGCTTGCTGCCCAGCTCATTGGCGCTTGCGACTGGTTTATTATCTCCCGTCCTGGCCCCTGTGGTTCCTTTTATTATCCTCGGCAATGCCATTCTGGTTCTGACCTTCGCCTATTTTAGAAAGTTTAATTTTTGGGCAGGAGTTGCGTTTGGCTCATTCTTTAAGTTCACATTCCTCTACGCCACCAGCACTGTGTTTATCGGCCTTTTAGCCCCTAAACTGGTGGCACCGGTTGTAACCCAGATGATGACCTGGCCGCAACTTATTACTGCCCTGGCGGGGGGTCTGGTCGCTTTCGGTTATTTTAAACTGACGGGTAAACTTTCTACGATTCGCTAGGCAGAATTCACACTAGCTTACTGGTGATTTTGGAATTCCATGATTGGAACTAACTTTTTTATATCCTTTTGTAACCGATTGTTACATCTTTGTTACTATTCAGGTTGTTATTGATACAATTCTTTTACTTTCAGGCTTTATACTTTTATTATGATCGCAAACTCAGTGTTGGACGACTCGGAAAATGCAGCGATTAATCGGAGGGATAAGTATGAAGCCCACTACTATATTAGTAGCGGCTAACCATCCTCTTTTCCGCCACGGTTTGGTGTCCATTCTTAAACGGATTCCGGAATTTCATATAGTAGGAGAGGCTTCTAACATAGTTGAAACTACGGCCAAAGTTAACTCGCTGCACCCTGATATCGTGATATTGGGAACCAATCTATCTCATGGTGATATTGTTAATGCTACCTCCTGGATTAAACAGAATTGCCCAGTTTCCAAAGTCATAGTGTTAGCAGAATCAGATAATACTGATCATATAAGCGAAGTGTTGGAAGCGGGCGCCAGCGGTTATTTGGTTAAGGAAAGACTGAATATTAAAAATATTTGCGAATCTATCAAATTGGCAAGCAGAAGCGAATATCCTGTTTCTGCCGGCTTGGTCTAAACTATTAATTGATGTTGGATGCCATCTGGCTTATTCTTTCTCTTTAAGTGTGCAGTCTTTTTCCTGCAATTTATCCCCTCAGGCACCCACCCAGTAGAGCTTGTTCGACGCGCCGAAGAGTCTATTAACCTTGTCAAAAAAATTAATCAAAGACCTAATTCTTTCTTCTCCCAGGTAATCCTTTAGCCTCCCCTACTTCCAGGGGTAGAGTGAGTTTGATCTGGTTTGACAGCCGTTGACTCGGGGTATATTATCTATTTTATGAATTTTGAAGGATCAGAACAACCGGTAAAGGTGGATACCGGCATGGCTACCGATGAAGACATATGGAAAGCCATTGAAGAAATCCAAAAGCAAGGCAAGACCATCAATCTATTTCTACCGGATACACTGGCTAACGCTAAACTTTTTTGGAATGGCTTTAATTGCCAGCGCTGCGGTTGTTGCTGCCAGGGAAACACTTTGCTTGTGGAAGATGGAATTTTGATAAGCAAAGAGGAAACGATATCCTTAGCCAACCTTTTAAAAATCTCAAAGCATCAATTTAAAGATAGATATACCATTACCAAAGAGGGGCAGAGACTAATGAAGTATCCCTGCCCATTTTATAACCTCCCATCCAGAACCTGTACTATATATCTACATCGCCCCTTTGTTTGCCGGTCTTACCCTATTAACATTACTACGATCGAGCAAAATCCTGGCCGTTACCTGAACGGCAGACCGTTATTAACTGCCAGTAGCAGCTGCCCTGAAAGCCGTCGCGTGGCTTTTGAAATCCTTAAACGCAGTAGAGACCGGGCTGCCGCAAGTGGTAAACCCTGATTCAGTTGCCAAAACGCGCTAAAAATGGCATTATATCTAAGGCTGGTAATTTTACATCATGAAAATTACTTTCCTGAACTATAAGTTAAGTATTTATCGCATACCCCGTAGACCGGGGACAAGGAGTTTTACTTACAGTGAATATTGAAGAGGTCTCAAAAAACACCAAATTGCTGATCGATAGCACTCCCTTCTCGGTGGAAACTGTTGAATTCGTCAAACCCGGTAAGGGTCGCGCTATCTATAAATTTAGATTGCGCAATCTCTTCTCTGGCAACGTTCTTGACATCACCTTCCATTCGGGAGATAAAGTCGAAGAAACCAGTATCACCATTCACGAGATGCAATTTCTTTTCAAGGAAGATGACAATTATATCTTCATGGATAGCTCTTCGTTCGAGCAGAACCCCATGACCAAGCAGCAGGTCGGCGAAAAGGGCGGCTTCTTAAAAGAAGGCACGCCGGTCGTTATCATGATGTGGGAAGGTCGTCCGATTGATATTCAGTTACCCAAGACAGTAGAATTGAAAGTACTGGAAACCTCGGCCGCCCTCAAGGGAGCCACAATTACTGCCCAGATGAAAGAAGGTAAACTGGAAACCGGTATCAGTATCGGTGTGCCTTCGTTCATTAAAGACGGTGATGTCATAAAAATAGATACCCGTACCGGATCTTATGTAGAGCGTGTAGGCTCAAAGTAACATGGCACTGGATGAGTCCAGCCGCCTTCAGAACATTAAAGGCAAGCTCGAATGCCGCGCTAAAATCATGGACGGTATTCGGGCTTTCTTTGTGGATCAAGATTTCCTGGAAATTGATACCCCTCTGCGCGTGCCGTCCGTCGCACCTGAGCAATTTATTCATCCCTACACTTCTGAAAGCTGGTTCCTGTCCACCTCACCCGAACTACAGATGAAACGCTTGCTCTCCGCCGGATATAAGCGAATTTTCCAGATCTGTCACTGTTTTCGCCGTGATGAACACGGACGCCATCATAACCCTGAATTTACCATGTTGGAATGGTACCGGGTTGGAGCTGACTATCGCCAGATCGTTGCAGATGCTGAAAACCTGGTAATCTTTTTGGCTGAAAAGTTTGGATTCGGCGCCACCTTAACCTACCAGGGAAAAGAGATAGATTTGCGCCTGCCCTGGCCGCGCATCAGCATCAGACAGGCCTACAACGATTGGGCAGGCTGGGATCCATTTGCGGATTTTAACGGGCAGCGTTTCGATGACGATCTGATTGATAAAATCATCCCTCATTTCCCGGTCCAGCGTCCTGTCGTAATCATGGACTACCCCAAAGAGTGTGCAGCTCTGGCGAAACTTAACGGGTATACTAACATCGCCGAAAGAGCGGAGGTTTTTATTGCTGGCCTGGAAATAGCCAACGCTTACAGCGAACTAACCGATCCATATGAACAGGAAAAGCGCTTTAAGTCTGAGATGGATGAAATGATCAAGACAGGCAAGCCAACCTGTTGGCCAGGTAAATTCATGGAAGCTGTTAAAACCATGCCGGATTGCGCCGGCATTGCCCTGGGAGTTGACCGTCTGATCATGCTCCTTACTGATTCTTCTGAGATTGATGAAGTAATAGCTTTTCCTTCTGATCTACTATAGACTTGGCCTGCTAATCCGCTTAAAGGATCCGCCAGACTATTCCAATATAAAGTATAGGGAGTTCTATACATCGGAACCGCTTTATTTTTCGGAGATGGAAATACGCGTTATCACCGGCGGATTAACTGGCTTGCTGACCTCCCGGCCGTTTGATACAACCTGGACAGCTGCTATCTTTTGAACAATATCCATGCCTTCCACAACTTTGCCGAACTGGGTATAATTGGGATATTGGTTTAAGTTCTTCGAATCAATCCCGGTGCAGATGAAGAACTGGCTGCCGTTAGTATTGGGGCCTGCGTTTGCCATGGCTATCATCCCCGGTTCGTAACTGTGTTTGGGAGGCAATTCATCGGCGAATTTATATCCGGGGCCTCCGCTTCCAGTTCCGGTGGGATCGCCAGACTGAATCATAAAGGTTTTAATAATACGGTGAAAAATAACGCCTTCATAATAACCCTGTTTCGCCAGAAAAACGAAGTTATTGACTGTATTAGAGGTCTCATTGGCATAAAGTTGTATCTTCAAGGTCCCCAGTGAGGTTTCCATAGTAGCCGTATAACTCTTGGATTTATCAATTTGCATGGCAGGCGATTTGGACCATGAGGAAGCTTTGGGTGCGCCCGATTGGGCGGAACAACCTGTAACCAGAGATGTCGTACTCAAAATCAAAGCCTTTATTAACTTCATAAATCTATATATCCTCTCCTGTTTACTATTCACCTGAAACAATAATAGTATACATTGTAGAGTATAATAGACTTCAAGGCAATTTTATCAAAGCATAATGTTGTTTCTACAAACAATATCGAGCAACCTAAAAACAAAATATACCCGGATATCCTCCCTTGGCTTGCCTTATTCGGGGTTTTCTGGTAAATTGTAAAGGTACATTGAGCGGGGCCGTAGTTCACTCGGGAGAACGATTGACTGGCAGTCAATAGGTA
>Ga0114951_10002962_pt1 | contig 18339 bp, 16 predicted proteins | sample AM7aDNAmetaG_FD_88677 | JGI IMG/M metagenome (GOLD analysis project Ga0114951, IMG submission 88677) | Freshwater microbial communities from Finland to study Microbial Dark Matter (Phase II) - AM7a DNA metaG | ecosystem: Environmental > Aquatic > Freshwater > Lake | place: Finland: Lake Alinen...
GTCCTGTGGAAATGAAACGATGGTTCCGTCGAAGTGGCCCGGGTTCGGCAAGATATCGAACGGGGTAGGGACTGGACGGTCCTGCGGGAATGAAACGATGGTTCCGTCGAAGTGGCCCGGGTTGGGCAAGATATCGAACGGGGTAGCGCCTGAATGGTCCGGTGGATTCACGACCGGGACTGGGCTTTGCGTCGGCAAGTTGTCATCCTTCCTTCGTAACTGTCGCAAGCCTTTCGAAGAATCGGCCTTTTTAAGAGGCATATCATTTGCGACGAACTGTAGCGTATCTGTCACAGTGGCAGAAGGGGCAGCAACCGGTTGCTCTTCCTGGAATGCCAAAGCTGGTTTTTCCCGAATGTTTTTATTGCTGATTTCGGCGTATTGTGAGGGTTGGTCGGCCCATACCGGATTGATGCCTGTGATGAGAAAAGCCAGAATCGCGACTGTGCTGGAGATTTGCTTTAGGATTTTTTTATTTTTCATTCTAGGCTCCCCCAAGGAATTCTATTGTTAAATTATTTTTAATAATGTGGTTAATGTGTATCATTTTAAATATGAGATGTCAAATTCTGGGTATTCTGATTATAGCAATATAGCGCAGAAGCGATCATTTAAACCTTTATAATATTTATTCACTCGTGGAATTTTAACGAATATTAACGAGAGATTTTATGGATCTTCGTCTCGCCGGGCACTGCATTTGCCCATCCAGTCCCCGATACTGAATAGATGTATTAGTAGCCTGGAAGCGCATCTCTCTTTAAATGAATAGGTGTCCGTATCCTGGCAATTTTGAAAATCTCTCGATTTGGTTTCACCTTTCCTTGAGTTCGCGGGATTTTGTGGTAGGATACGCGCTCCCCAGAAGTCATCCTAACAGGAATCAATCATGATCTCAGCGAACGGTGTCACCCTACAATACGGAAAGCGCGTCCTTTTTGAGAACGTGAATATCATGTTCTCTCCCGGGAATTGCTACGGGCTGATCGGAGCCAATGGCTCGGGGAAGTCCACCTTCCTGAAGATCCTCGCGGGGCAGATCGATCCCAACGCCGGGTCCGTGGCCGTGGGAAAAAATGAGCGCCTCTCCTTCCTGAAGCAGGACCAGTTCGCCTACGACGAATACACGGTGCTCACGACCGTGATCATGGGCCATGAGAAGCTTTACAAGATCATGAAAGAAAAAGACGAGATCTACGCCAAACCCGATTTCTCGGACGCGGACGGCATCCGCACCGCCGAACTCGAGCACGAATTCGCGGACATGAGCGGCTGGGACGCCGAGCCGGAGGCCGCGAAACTCCTGAGTGATCTCGGTATTCCCGACGCCCTGCACCAGGTCCCGATGAAACAGCTCGAGGCGAGCGAGAAAGTGCGCGTGCTCCTCGCCCAGGCGCTTTTCGGCAATCCCGATGTCCTGCTCCTCGACGAACCGACGAACCATCTCGATGTCGAGACTTGCATGTGGCTTGAGGATTTTCTCTATGAATTCAAGAACACGGCCATCGTCGTGTCGCATGACCGCCATTTCCTCGACCGGGTCTGCACGCACATTGCGGATATCGATTACGGCAAGATACAGCTTTTTACCGGAAATTTCTCGTTCTGGTCGGAATCCAGCCAGCTCGCGCTCCGGCAGAAGACCGAATCGAATAAAGACATCGAGGCCCGCCGCAAGGAACTTCAGGCTTTTATCGCCCGGTTCAGTGCGAACGCCTCCAAGGCGCGGCAGGCGACCTCCCGGAAAAAGCTGCTGGAAAAGCTGACGCTTGAGGATATCAAACCTTCCTCCCGAAAATACCCTTACGTGGCGTTCAAATTCGAAAAGGATTCCGGCAACGATCTTCTGGAGATCGAAGGCCTGGAGAAGGCGGTCGAAGGGGAGATTCAGTTCAAAGGGCTCAACCTCCGCATCGACAAGGGCGACAAGATCGCATTCCTCGGTCCGCTCGACCGCGTCAAGACCACGCTTTTTCAGGTGCTGATGGGGGAACTTCCTGCGGATAAAGGGACGATCAAGTGGGGAGCCTCCACGACCCGCGCTTATTATCCCAAAGAGAACGGCAAGTATTTTGAAACCGATCTGAGCCTGGTCGATTGGCTGCGTCAGTTCTCCAAAGAAACCGACGAGAATTTTATCCGCGGCTTTCTGGGGCGCATGCTTTTCTCGGGGGAAGAGTCCATGAAGAAGGCCTCGGTCCTTTCCGGAGGCGAGCGCGTCCGTTGTATGCTTTCCCGAATGATGCTTGTCGGCGCCAATGTGCTGATCCTGGACGAGCCCACGAACCACCTCGACCTGGAATCCATTACCTCGCTTAATAAAGGCCTTGAGACGTTCCAAGGCACGGTGCTTTTTTCCTCGCATGACCACCAATTCGTCCAGACCGTGGCGAATCGCATTGTGGAGATCACCCCGCGGGGTATGATTGACAAGCGGAACATCACCTTGGACGATTACCTCGCCGACCCTGTCCTCAAGGCCCAGCGCGCCGCGCTCTACTCGCGTACGGCGTAAGGTGTACGGCGTCTTGCGTATTTAAGTTTTAAGTTTGCAGCGTACTCCGTACGCCTTCCACCGTACGCTTTCCGTCGTACGTAAGTTTGACGGCTTCCTATATGCAGGCTAGAATCCCTCACCATCCCAACTTTTGATTTTTTTACATTTATGGTAGTTGGGATGGCCCCAATTTCAACTTCGTTAAAATTGAAAGGTATTGGGACCATTACTATCCATCCGGTATCTGAACAGAAGCAGCAGGGGCTTGCGAGTCTGATGGCGCGGCTCGGGATCCGGGAACAGGATCTTGAGGAATCGTTCGTGCGTTCCGGAGGACCCGGCGGTCAGAACGTCAACAAAGTCTCTACGTGTGTGGTCTTGAGACACGTGCCGACAGGACTGATCCTCAAATGCCAGCGGGAACGTACGCAGGCTATGAATCGGTACTGGGCACGACGGATGCTGGCCGAAAAACTGGAAGCGCGGACCCTGGGTAGGGAAAGCGCGGAAGCTCAGCGGATCTCGAAGATCCGGAGGCAGAAGCGGAAGCGCTCCCGGCGAGCGAAGGACAAAATGCTCGATGCCAAGCAACGGCACGGGGCAATTAAAAAACTTCGCGGCCGGCCCCGGGATGAGTAGAATAAGCGAAAGGGCTGCGACGAAAGTTCGGACTATTTAAACTCAACTCAACCGGGAGGTAAATATGGCGATTCGGAAAAGGGGCATAAGCTCCGAGACAAGAGCGAAACTGAGCCGCGCCGTGTCAGGCAAAAAAAATCCTTTTTACGGAAAAAGCCACTCCCAGGCCTGGAAGAAACAAGAAACTCGCAGAAAGTCCGGGAAAAACAATCCCATGTTCGGCCGGAAACACAGCCCCAGCACGATACGGAAGATGCGCCAGGCCAGGCTTCGCCGCGCCTAGGCAGGTGCTGGACGGGCAACATTTTTTGTAAGGGAGATATTTTGTCGAAGAGAAAATTTGATATCAGCCGGGAGATCCTAGACTGCGCCTCTGAGTGTTTGAACCATCTCGCCTGTTTGGTCGGCACCGGACCCCTGTGCAAGGTCAAAAAATACGAGGAAGGGCATGTGCTTTTCGTTAAGAGCCATGGCCATCAGAATTGTCCTTTTTCTATCCCGGTCCGTAAGGATTGCGTCTGCACGTGTCCCGTGCGTGTCGAGATTTTCAGAAAATATAAGGTCTGAAAAAAACCGCCTATTTTTAATGACATCTAATAGAAAATTATGCTGTCCCAATCCTGTTCAATTGACGGAGAGCGGAAATTGGGGCTGCACTGATTTCCAATGAATCTTTTTAAACGAGAATCATGTGCTGACGCAACTCCACATTAAGAATTTCGCGCTGATCGACGATCTTTCCCTGGAATTCTCCGGGCAGATGAACGTGCTCACGGGGGAGACGGGCGCCGGCAAATCCATTCTGATTGACGCTCTCCGTTTTGTTCTGGGGGAACGCATGGAAGGTCTTCGCGCTGAGGCTAGCGACAAACCTTGCCAGGTGGAAGCAGCCTTCGAGCTTCGCGAGGATTTTCTCAAACAACAACCCGCGCTAGAGCCTTACCTCGGTGAGGACGGTATGCTCGTCCTGCGCCGCGAATTCTCTCAAGGAAAGACCCGCGCCTGGATCAATAACCGTCTCATTCCACTCTCCGTCCTCAAAGAAGCCGGCAAATCTCTCGTCGATATTCACGGACAATATGATCACCAGAGGCTTCTCGATAGCGCGTCTCATCTGGATATCCTGGACCGTTTCGCGAAAGTCGACGCTCTGAAAGCGGAGTACCGCGTCCTTTATGAAGCGTACGCCCGCCTGAAGAAGGAACAAGACGAGCTCGCGGCGAGTGAGGAACACAAGGAGCGGGAGCTCGATGTTTTGAAATACCAGGTGGAGGAGATTGAACGTGCCGAGATCAAGGATCTGAACGAGGAAGAGTTGGAACTGGAAAAGATTCGCCTCGCGAACGCGGAAAAGCTCGCGGAGATCGTGGCGCATGCGCTTGCGGTGCTCGATGAAAACGATATGAACGCGGATAGTTGTTTGTCGGAAGCCGTGCGCGATCTGAGGGGACTTGTCAAATTCGACAGCTCGGTCGAGAAGATGAAAACCGATTGCGAGAATATCCAATATTCCTTGCAGGAGACGGTGAGCTTACTGCGGGATTATAAGGAAAAGCTTACATTTGACCCGGAGCGTCTGCGGGAGCTGGAGGCGAAGGCGGACCTCTTGGAGCATCTCAAACGGAAGTATGGCGGCACGCACGCCAAGGTGCTCGAGTTCTATCAGGAGGCCAAAGCGAAATATGACAAGCTGATTGATATGGACATGTCGAAGAGCGATCTTCAGAAAGAGATCAAGGCTCTTGAGCCGAAACTGAAGGAGGCCGCGCAGAAATTCTCCGAAAAACGGAAAAAGGCGGGGACTCTCCTTGAAAAGTCCGTGGAATCCGAACTCAAGGATCTTCAGATCACGCACGCCGAATTCGAAGTGCGTATTGAAAGAAAAGATTATTCGCCGGAGGGGATGGACCAGGTAGAATTCATGGCACGCATGAACCCCGGCCAGCCGATGATTGCCATCGCAAAAGTGATTTCCGGCGGCGAGGCGTCGCGTGTGATGCTCGCCATGAAGAAGGCGCTGATGCAAGTCGATCCCGTGCCGGTCCTGATCTTTGACGAGATCGATACCAATATCGGCGGGAGGCTCGGGCATGTCACGGGACAAAAGCTCAAAAGTATTTCCGGCGAGCGGCAGGTGCTGCTGGTGACGCATCTCCCGCAGATTGCTTCTTTCGCGGATCGGCATATCAAAGTGACAAAGTCGGTGCAAAAGGGCCGGACGCTCGTGCAGTATCAATTGCTTGAAGGCGAGGCCAAGGTCAAGGAACTGGCGCAGATGATGAGCGGCCAGCAGGAGACCGAGATCTCCCGCCGCCACGCCGAAGAAATGCTCGATCGCGCGAATAAGTGATTCGGATTTCCGATAACGGCAGAGACCCCTGCGGTGCTGTTTCATTTTTAAAAGGAGGAGAATGATGCGTCGACGGAATATTTTCAAGGTCGGGATTTTGATTTCGATCCTGGCCTGCTCAGCGACTTCGGTCTTCGCCACAGAATCTATGGAGACGCAGTCTGAAGAAGAGAAAGTCGAATCGGCTCGCGCGGATATCGATATGAATATTCCCACCGCTTTGAAGCTCTATCAATTGGACAACGGCCGCTATCCGACCACAGAGCAGGGGCTTAAAGCCCTGTTCGAAAAGCCGGTCGCGGAGCCTGTGCCCATGAGCTGGATGGGGCCGTATTTCTTCAGAGAACCGTTGGACCCCTGGGGAAATCCGTATGGTTATCAATTACTGGACAAGGCAGACCCTGACGCTCCGGAGGGCTATAAGCTGTGGTCCAACGGAGTTCGTGGCAAAGCCGGCGAATCTGATATTGTGAAGATCGAGCCGCCGGTGGATAGCGTGCCCGCGTTCGATCCTGTCGCACTGGATCAAAATATCGCCATGATCCAAAAGAAACTGGTCCCGGTACTGCGGAAGCATGTTGAAACAGCGGAAATGGAGATCTTGCCTCAGCGGAAATGGGTTCTCACTGTGACCGGCGAAGAGCCGGATGTTGATAGAGTTTTTACTGAAATAATGACCCTGGTGTTTTTAAGAAGGGGCGAGTGGCAGTCCGAGTTTTTGGGACAGGCGCGGGTACAGTTAACGATCCCCGGAATTTTTACGGAGAAGGCCCGGGATGCTCAGGCGATCGATCTTGCGATCGCCCAACTGGACAAAAAATTAACTGCGCAGGAAAAGGAAGCCTCGGATGAGAAAGCCGCGACAAAGAAGATGATCGAGGATCTGCAAAGGCACTGAAAAGGCCGGAAGATCCTTCATCCGGGAGTCCCTCGGCAAGGACGGCGCTGGTTTTCAATGATAAGAATGAACGATCACCAGGCGTAAATTGAAAGTGGTTGCAGGGATTGTGTTGAAAAGGAGGAGAGCATGCAGCGAAATGCGTTGATGGTTTCAGGGGTGATTTTTTTGGCAGTGGCACTGCTTCACGTCTGGAGGTATCTGCTGAAGGTTCCGGTGACCTTTGGGCAAACGGTGATCCCTCTGGAGCTGAGTTTTGTCGGGGCCGTAGCCGCTTTTTTCCTCGCCCTCTGGATGTTTTCCGCCGCCAGGAATAAACAGTAAACGGTAAGAACGACACTGCTCGGAAAGATTCATGGCAAGTTTAGGGTTGTCCCTATCAACCTTTGAAATGAATGGGCGGTCGGGGACGCCATTCGCGCACACAGAGAACCTTCACAATTTAACTTCAGGGAGAATGGAATGATCGCACAGGGGAAGAAGGTAAAATTTAATTATATCTTAAAGGTTGGCGGGCAGATCGTGGACCAGTCCAAGGATGCCCCGCTTGAGTTCGTGCACGGGGAAGGCGGAATTATTCCGGGGCTGCAGGACGGCATGTTGGGCATGAAACTCGGGGAGAAAAAGATGATCCGTGTCGCGGCGGAGCGCGCTTACGGGCTTGTCCAGCCCGAGGCATTTGTCGAGATCCCCAAGGACCGTTTGCCGGAAGCCAAGTTGGGAATGCCGGTCGGCGCGAGGTCCCCGGAAGGTCAGAATTATCAGGGGTACGTGGCGGAGATCCGCCCTGAAACTCTTTTGATCGATTTCAACCACCCCCTGGCCGGTAAAGAACTCGAATTTGATGTCGAGGTCGTTTCAATCGAAATGTAATGGCGGTACCATTCGTCAATGAACTTTAGGGAGGAACAATGCCGCTCACACAATGGTTGATCTTGAACGTGCCGACTTGGCTCCTGGGGTTGCTCGTGGTCGGGGGCGTGGTGCTGCTCTCAGTCACGGGGTTGTTCGCTTGCCGTCCTCTCCTCCCGCACCACACCAAATTGAGGGAGCATCACGACGTTGCGGGTCCGATCCTCGGGGTCGTGGGCGTGCTTTACGCCGTTCTCTTGGCTTTTGTGGTCGTGACCGTGTGGCAGAACATGGACCGGACCAATGCCAACGTCCAAACCGAAGCCAATTATCTGGCGGATATTTATCGGGACGCCGAGGCTTTTGCGCCTGAGTTCCGAGAGCGTGTGGCGCAACTGACGGGCGACTACCGGCGGGCGGTTGTGGACGAAGAGTGGAAAACCATGACCCGGGGGAAGATGAGCCCGAGTGTGGAATTGATCATGAACCAGCTTTGGGCACTTTACACCCACTACGAGCCCCGGTCTCCCAAGGAACAGTCCTTTTTTGATGAATCGGTGCGGGTTTTGAATTCCTTCCGCGAGCTGAGACGCCAGCGGTTGATGGACGCGCAGGCCGGGCTTCATCCTCTTTTGTGGTTTGTGCTGATCGCGGGGATGGTGGCCACGGTTTTGCTGACGTATCTCTTCGGCATGGAAGACCGGAGGGTCCAGGTGGCGATGATCGCGCTTCTCGCCATGAGCATCGCCTTGATTCTCTTTACGATCATGCTGCTTGATTTCCCGTTCACCGGGGATATTTCCATTTCCGCCGAACCGTTCCGGCAGCTGATCTTGAGCTAAGACGCGGTAATCGTACGGCGTAAGGCGTACGACGAAAAGTGAAGATTTTAACTCCGTACACGGTACGCCTTCCGCGTCACGAAAGTAGACGCAGCCCTTCAAGCAGGATACAATCCCTCCCTATGCTTACCGACATGCATGTTCATTTACAGGATATTCCGGACCCGCTCATGTGCAAGAGCATTCTGTCCCTGGGCCAGGACCTTCGCACCGGACAATTCGTCTGCAACGGCACGCGTCCCGAGGATTGGCAGGCGGTGGAGAAATTCGCGGCCGAGGACCGGCGTGTGGTCCCGTTCTTCGGAGTGCATCCCTGGTACGCGGGCAAGCTTCCGTCTGATTGGTACGGGCTGCTTGAAGATTTTCTGAAACGAAATCCGAAGGCCGGCGTCGGCGAGGTGGGACTTGATAAAGCGTGTCCGGTTGATTTCGCGAGGCAGACCGAGGTTTTTCATCGTCAGATTGAGATCGCGGGGCGTTTCGCGCGGCCACTTTCCATCCACTGCGTGCGGGCGGCGAGCGCCATTTTGAATGTTTTAAAGAGAAGCCTTCCTCCCAACACGCGTTTCATGATCCATTCTTATCAGGGGTCCAAGGAAATGATGCGCGAACTGCTCAACCTCGGGGCCTACATCTCCTTTTCCTGGAAGAGTCTCCAGCGGGACACCGAGGAGTCGATCGCCCTGATGCGAAACGTCCCCCTGGACCGGCTGCTCCTTGAAACGGATTTTCCCTACACGGAACCGGGGCGTGTCGGTGCCGACGCGCATGACGAAAAATATTACGAAACGCTTCAGGGCGTTTACGACCTCGCGGAGCGCGCCAAAGGGGTCGATGTCGAAGCGCTCGAGAAAGCGGTGTGGAAGAATGGAACAGCTTTTCTGTCTGGAGCTCCTGCTCGGTAAAGAAAAGGTCGCAAGGCTTAAAAAGGCTTTTGTCGTGGTGATCGGGATCGGAGCGGTGGGTAGTTACGCGGTCGAAGCCCTCGCGCGTTCCGGCATCGGCCATCTCCGGCTCGTTGATTTTGATACGATCAAACCCACCAATTTTAACCGCCACCTTCTTGCCGTCACACCCAATCTCGGAAAGCTCAAGGCCGAGGCCGCGAAAGAACGCATTACCCAGATCAATCCCCATTGCAAGGTCGACGCTCTGAATATGTTCGCAGCAGACGAATCGATGGAGAAGATCCTGGAAGGAAAGCCGGACCTGGTGATCGATGCCGTGGATTCTTTGAATCCCAAGACACAGATCCTCGCCTATTGCCACAAGCACAAGATCCCTGTGATCTCCTCGATGGGTGCCGCCGCACGGATGAATCTTTTCTCGATCAAGGCCGGAGATCTTTTTAAGGCCACGGGGTGTCGTCTGGCCAGTTATGTGCGCTCACGCCTTCGGCGCCGGGGTGTCGAAAGTGGCATCTTCTGCATTTATTCGGACACGCCGCTCTCCGACGAACCTGTCCAGAAAATCCGCATTCTCAACGCGGAACAAGATAACGAGCGCGGTCGCCAACGCCATAAACTGGGGAGCTCTCCGACCGTCACCGGCGCTTTTGGCCTCGCCGTCGCTCACCACGCGCTCCTTTATCTCGCGGGCGACTTGAAGCTCGGATAAATACTTTTTAGAAGTGACTTCTGGGGAATGTCTGATATACTTCGTGACATGAATAATTCACGCAATGAATTAAAGGGGTGTCAATGAGCCGTTTAAGTTTGGAAGCATTCGCGGATCGGGCGACCGAGATCTTCCCGCAGCTCGTGCGAGCCATGGCCCGGCACGAGAATAATTATCTGACCAAAGGCGTCATCACCCTCCCGCAGGTTTGGGCCCTCCGGTATTTGTCGCGACAGCGGGAATGCTCGATGCGCGAACTCGCGGACTTTATGAAGATGGGGCTATCTTCCGTGACGGGGATGGTGGACCGCCTCGTGAAACAGGGACTTGCGGAGCGGCGGCGGACGAAACAAGACCGGCGGGTCGTTTTTGTCGATATTTCCCTCAGGGGACGTAAAGTCCTCCGGGAGATGCTGGAGCAGCGGCGCATCACGACGCTGAAACTCTTTGAATCTTTGACGGCTGAAGAGCGTTCGACTTATCTGTGCATTCTTGAGAAACTTGTCAAAAAACTTTCCTGACATTCCTACGAACTTTTAAGAGCGGAGTTTTATATGAGCCAGCCTGTGAATCCTGCGCCCAAGTCTCCGACATCGCATCTTCACGTTATGAATCTTGTCGTCGCGACGCTTGCCGGAATCCTTTCGATCACCGGCGGGATCTATTCTCTCAAAAATAATATTTTCTCGGGGCCGGTGATCGGGAGTCTCCAGGGGGTGGTCCGGGATGCGAGGATTGCGAAGCCACTCAAACTCGCGGCGGTGGAGATCTCCGGGATCGATGGGGCTGTGGTGAATACCGCGAGTACGGATGACGACGGGCATTATCTGATCGAAGCTCTCAAGACGGGGAATTATGTCGTGAAGTTCACGGCGGCGTTTCACAAGCCTGAGGCCAAGACCATCAGGATCGAAAAGGATCTTGCTTCGACGATCAATGTTGACCTGGTCCCGGACGAAGAAAAGATGAAGTCCTCGCTCAGCGTGCCCGAGAACTCCGTGCGCCAGAACATTCCGGCGGCCTACGTTGCGTCGGGAGTCCAGGCTCCGATGCAGGCGGCACCCCCGTATGGCTCGACGCAAAATATGCCTCCGGGAGGATATTCCCAGGCGCCGATGGCGGCGGCTCCGCAATACGGTTCCACGCAGGGAATGCCGCAGGATTATTCCCAGGCGTCGCCGTCTCCTTACGGCCCGCAGGCGCAGGGTTATCGTCACCACTCGCGGCGCTATTATTCGGGGGCGCCCGCGGATAACACCTCCGGGGTTTCGCAGAATTCGACCCAGAACAGTGGTATGGCTGATGTCGGCGCGCAGCTTCTTCAAGCCCTGATGAGCAAAAAATCAGATAACAGCACTGCCACCACTACGAATTGATCCGTGACAATCAACCTGTCCCAATATGAGCAACGATGAAGCCTTTCAGTAAAATATTCATGAGCGTGTCAGCGGTGCTTCTTCTCGGAGGCTGCCTCACGGTCCGTTTGCCCGGGGCGCATATCGAGCACAACGCCGAACCCAAACCGCTTAGTTGGAACGCCCTGGTTGGCCAGACACTTACCCTCAATCCGGATCTTCAAGCGGCCCGGTATCTCGTGACATCTATGGCTCGGAGCCGGGACATCGCCTTCGGGGATTACCTCCCTTCGTTCGACGGGGAACTGCAGCGGAGTGTTTCCCGGAATGGCGGAGGCGGTTCCTCCGGCGGCAGCCTCCAGGATTCCCTTTCTCTGGACCTTGTGGGAAGCCAATCGCTCTTTAATGGATTTGGAACCACCGGAACTTTTCTCAAGGCGCGTAAGGACCTGGACGCGGCGAAATCCCAATATGTTGTCACCAGCGCGAATGTTCGAAACGCCCTGAGGCTTGCTTATATTGATGTTCTGAGATGGAACCGTCTCCTGAAGGTGAATCAGGGGATCCTCGAGAGGAGGAAGCAGAACGCTGAAATGGTCCGTCTCCGTTATGATGCAGGCCGTGAAAATCTCGGTTCCGCGCTGCGGGCCGAGGCGCTTGCCGCCCAGGCGGCGTTCGATGTCCAGTCGGCCGCGCGCTATATTGATAGTCAAACGCTTCGCCTCGCGCGCGAGAGCGGAGGTGCTTTTGTCCTGCCTGTGCTGATCAAGGATTCCCTCGAGCAGCTGATCCCAGTGGCGGTCATTCCGGCTCCGGATTTCGCAGAGATCGCGGAAGATCTGCCGCAGGTGCAGCGGCTTGTGAAGCTCGCGGAGGCAGCGAAGGCCAATGTCGTTGCCGTGCAATCGGCGCTCTGGCCTCAGGTCAACGGGACTATGGATTACGGCAAATCGGGCTCGAAGGCCTCCAATTTGGAAATCCAACACTTCTGGGGGCTGAATGCCATCGTCCCGTTCTTTAACGGCGGGAAGAACGTGAACGCGATTCGTAAGGCGAAGGCGGACTACGACGCGGCGCACGCGCTCGCCGTGAGCTCCCGGGATGAAGCCATCGCACAGCTCGCGGACGCCTGGACCCAATACATGAACGCGATCGATAATATTGCAGTCCGCAAGAAATTCCTTGAGGCTTCGGAGAAACGCTCGGAGATCGTGCGCGCGGAATACGTTTCGGGGCTCATGACCTTCCAGGATTTTGATACCGCCGAACAGGAGAGGAATAATTCGGAAAATCTATACGTGCAAAGCCTTGCTGATGTGTCGAATGCCCAGGCGAATTGGGAAATGCTCCGGGGCAAAACTTTGGAGGAAGACCTGAATGCGAACAAATAATCTTTTTATGAAATGGTGGAAGCCGGGGCTTGTGCTGATCGTCCTTTTTGTTCTGGTCCGTATGTTTTCTTCCTGCTCGCACGGAAAAGATACGCTGCAAGTTCTTCGGACCGTCAAGGTCGAACAAGGGGACTTGGAGGTCAAAGTGACCGCGACCGGGACCGTGAAGCCCTACAATCGCGTCGAGATCAAGCCTCCGATCCCGGGCCGCGTGGAGGAAGTGCTGGTCCAAGAAGGTGAGGTGGTCAAAAAGGGCCAGGTGCTCGCCCGGATGAGTTCCTCGGACAGGGCGGCGTTGCTTGACGCAGCGCGGGCGCAGGGTCCCGAGATTGTCAAGCGATGGGAAGAGGCGTACAAACTGGCACCGCTCCTCGCACCGCTGGACGGGACGATCATTGTTCGAGCGGTGGAACCGGGGCAGACTGTGACGACCGCGGATCCCGTGGTGGTGCTCTCCGACCGTCTGATCGTGGAAGCTCTCGTGGATGAGACGGACCTTGCCCTGATCGCGATCGGCCAGAAGACCGAGATCCAGTTGGATGCCTACCCGAAGGAAACCTTTTTAGGGAAAGTCGATCACATCATGTACGAAAGCAAACTGACCAACAATGTGAATACCTACGCAGTGGATATTCTCCCGGAACAGGTCCCTCCCGCGTTCCGGAGCGGTATGACTGCGAACATCACTTTTATCGTGAAGGAGAAAAAAGGGGTGTTGCTGGTGCCCGCGGAGGCGGTTGTGGAATGGCCGAAGAAGGTTGCCCGGCCTCCCGAGGCGGAATTCGCGGTCTATGGGAAGTCGTTTGGCGGAAAATTGGCGCCGATCGCAGTGAGGATCGGTGACTCGGATGGTCGTAAGACGGAGATTTTGCGGGGTTTGAGCGAAGGCCAGGAGATCCAGATCGTTCAGAAGAAACAAAAGGAGCAGAGCGTCAGTCCTTTCGCCATGGGTGGGGCTCCCAAGAAACCAAGCGGTAAGTAATCCTTTCGCTGCGTCATCGGGAACCGCGAAGACGGCGGTGCAATCTCAGTGGCGCGATGGAGCGCCGCGGTTATCGGAATAGATGCAACGAGGTTCGCATGAAATTACTGGAAGCCGGGAACATCACCAAGACCTACCGTATCGGCGAGGTGGATATCCACGCCCTCCAAGGGGTTTCGGTGACGATCGAGGCCGGGGAGTTTATCGCGATCATGGGGCCCTCCGGCTCCGGCAAGTCCACGCTGATGCATCTCCTGGGATTTCTCGACACGCCGGACAGCGGCACCTTCCGCTTGATGGAAAAGGAAACGTTGAACCTAAAAGAAGAGGAATATGCCTTTCTCCGCAATCGTGTCATCGGTTTTGTTTTCCAGCAGTTCAATCTGATGAGCCGGTCGACAGCCCTCGAAAATGTCTGCCTGCCCCTGCTTTACTCCGCGGACCGCACAAAGGATCTTGAGCGCTCCCGGGAGATGCTTGGACGGGTCGGGCTTGCCGAACGAGTGGAGCACCGCCCCAATGAACTCTCCGGAGGCCAGCAGCAGCGAGTGGCAATTGCCCGGGCGCTGGTGAATAAGCCGCTGATGATCCTCGCTGACGAACCCACCGGGAACCTGGATTCCAAGTCGGGGAAGGAGATCCTCGACATCTTCAAGGAACTTCACCTTCGAGGGATGACCGTTGTGCTTGTAACCCATGATGAAAATGTCGGGAATCTTGCGGAGCGTGTTATCCGGATGCATGATGGGAAGATCGTAAGCGATGAAAGGCGGTCCGGGGGCGGAAAAAAAGAAGTGTCGGCGGTGGATCTGCCGCGGTTGCAGACCTTCACGAAAGTAAAAAAATACAACGCCGAAGAATTCCTCGAGCATTTCAAGCAGGCCTGGCGCATGATCGCGAGCAACAAGCTGCGTTCTTTTCTTTCCATGCTGGGCGTGCTGATCGGTGTCGCCTGCGTGATTACGATGCTGGCGCTCGGCCGCGGGGCGAAGGAATCCATTACCGAGTCATTGTCGCGTTTGGGATCCAACCTGTTGTCGGTTCGCCCGGGTTCGGTGAAGGTTCACGGAGTTGAAGGCCTGGCCGCGACGCGGCTGGATTTTGAGGATGTGAAAGCGATTCAGGAGATTCCCTACGTAAAAAAAGTCGCGCCTCAGGTGACGGGGCAGGGGCAGTTGGTCTACGGGAACAAGAACTGGAGCACGCAAGTGATCGGCGTGACGCCCGACTACGCGAGTGTGCGCAATCAAGAGCCCGTTTCCGGACGCTTTTTCACGGCCGGAGAAAATCAGACGCGGCAGCGCCTGGTCCTGATCGGACAAACCGTGCAGCGTGAGCTTTTCGGCAGCGAGGACCCGATCGGTCAGACGATCAAGATCAACCGGGTCAGCTTCCAGGTCCTGGGCGTTCTGCCTTCGCTGGGGGCCAATGCCTTTCACGACCAGGATGACGTGGTGGTGATCCCTCTCATGACCGCGATGCGCCGGCTTCTGGGGAAAGATTATGTGGATCAGATCGATGCCGAGATCTCGGACTTGAAGGAAATGCCTCTGGCGGAAGAGGCGATCAACGCCTTGATCATCCGCCGCCATCACCTGACGCCGGACCGTTACGACAGCTTCAATATTCGTAATTATGCTGACATCCAGCAAGCTCTTTCGAGTACGACCAAGACCTTTTCGGTGCTCCTCGGCTGCGTGGCCGCGATCTCGCTGGTGGTCGGAGGCATCGGGATCATGAATATCATGTTGGTCTCCGTGAAAGAACGGACGCGCGAGATCGGGCTCCGGAAGGCCATCGGCGCGACGCCGCGCGATATTCTTTTGCAATTCCTGGTCGAGGCGGTCGTGGTCACTTTTATCGGCGGGCTCGCCGGGATCGTGCTCGCTGCGGCAATCTCCTGGATCATCGCGGCCCTTGCCCACTGGCAGATGATCATTACGCTGGGTTCTTTGTTCCTGGCTTTTTTCTGCTCGGCTTCCGTCGGGATCCTCTTCGGGCTTTGGCCCGCCAAACAAGCCGCCGGGCTTGACCCCATCACGGCTTTGAGGTATGAATAGAAGCTATGACATCTTCTCAGACTACTTCCGGCCCGGCGACTCGATCGGGAAATATCTTTCGCGCGCTGCGGCATAGGAATTACAGGCTTTTTACCATGGGCCAGGGCGTGTCCCTGGTCGGCACCTGGATGCAACACGTCGCGGCGATCTGGCTCGTGTACCGTCTGACGGATTCGGCGTTCATGTTGGGACTTGCCGGGTTCATGGGACAGATCCCGACTTTTGTGGTGTCGCCCTTCGCGGGAGTGCTTGCGGACCGGTATGACCGCCGGCGTATGCTGATCGTGATCCAGTCGCTGGCCATGCTCCAAGCCGCGGTGCTGGCTTTCCTGGTGCTTTCGCACCAGATCCAGGTTTGGCACATCATCGTCCTTAACGTATTTCTCGGAACCATCACCGCTTTTGACATGACGATCCGTCAAGCTTTCACAGTAGAGATGCTTGAGGATCGCGAGGACCTGGGGAATGCGATCGCGCTTAACTCCACGATGCTGAACGCCGCGAGGCTGGTGGGTCCCGCGATCGCCGGGCTTCTCATCGTGTCGATGGGCGAGGGAATCTGTTTCCTGATTAATGCCATCAGTTATATTGCAGTGATCATTTGTCTTTTCGCGATGAGGATCCCTCGGGCCAGGATTGCTCAGGCCCCGAGGTCTGTTTTCCAGGAGATCCAGGAGGGGTTTCGCTACGCCGCGAATTTTCCTCCCATCAAGTGGATCCTGCTCGTGCTGTCTCTTATCAGCTTGATGGGGGTTTCTTTCCAGATCCTTCTGCCGATCTTTGCGCGGGACATCTTCCGGGGCGGGGCGAACACCATGGGCTTTTTTATGACGATGGCCGGGCTTGGGGCACTCTGCGGGGCTGTATTCCTGGCCGCGCGCAAAAGCGTCCGGGGACTTGCGGGGATCATTGCGTGGACGGCCGGGCTTTTCGGCTTCACCCTGATGGCGTTTGGTTGTTCCAAAAATTATTGGATTTCCATGGGGATCCTTCTCGTTTCGGGGTTTGGGATGATGGTGCACATGGCTTCCTGCAATACGATCCTCCAGACGATCGCCGAAGAAGACAAGCGCGGCCGTGTTATGAGCTTCTATACGATGGCTTTTATGGGTATGATGCCTTTTGGGAGTTTGTTAGCCGGGTCTCTGGCAGCGTGGATCGGGGCGCCCTGGACGATGTTTCTGGCCGGGCTGTGCTGTGTGGCGGGGGCAGTTTTTTTTGCGGTCAAGCTTCCGATGATCCGGGAGCATATCCGGCCCATCTACATCGAAAAAGGGATTATTACGGAAGTCGCGAAGGGCCTTCATTCGGCCGCGACGCTCGAGGCTGTTTCGCAGGATTAAGAACCCTATACACACCCGGTGTGTATAGGGTCAAAAAGAAGATTAGAAAAAGGGTATCTATGAGATCACGAAAGAATAAAAAGTCCGCGACCTCTAAGAAGAAGCCTGTGTCACGGAGGGAGAAGAAACCGGCTACGCGTATCCCTGTGGTCCGGAAGAGCTCTTCCTCTGTTTCCCTGAAACCCCGATGGCCGCTCGCGCATGACGTGATCGAAAAGGTCCTACGCTTTGAGACGGGGGATCCTTTTAAAGTCCTGGGCCCTCATCTTTCCGGCGATGGTCGTGATGTGATCATCCGCGCGTTCCTTCCGCGGGCCGTTCAGGCCTGGGTTCGTCCGCTCGGAGGCAAAGGTGTACGCACGCCGATGGTTAAGACCCATCCCGAGGGCCTTTTTCAGTTAGTATTCGAGAAGGCTCATGGGATCTTTCCCTACATACTTGAGACTTGTGATGGCGCGGGCCTTTTCAAAAAAGTCTCGGATCCCTATGCCTTTTTCCCCGATCATCTCAGCGATTACGACCTTTACCTTATCGGGGAAGGGACCCATCACCGGAGTTACGAAAAATTCGGAAGTCATCTTTTGACCGTCGCGGGGGTGAGCGGCGTTTTTTTTACGGTTTGGGCACCGAACGCGAAAGCGATCAGCGTGGTCGGAAATTTCAATCACTGGCTCGAGGGGGCGCATCCGATGGCCCGCCTGCCGCATTCAAGCGTTTGGGGTCTTTTTATTCCCGGCCTTGAGGAAGGGGAAGTCTACAAGCTCGCGATCCGCTCTTCGGTTGACGGGCAGATCCGGCTCAAGACGGATCCCTACGCGTTCGGCACCGAATTAAGACCCGGGAGTGCCGCGGTGGTGACCCGCCTGGATAATTATCATTGGTCAGATGAGGCGTGGATGACCCAACGGAAGCAAAAGAATCCTTTGGATGGGCCTATTTCGATCTATGAAGTACATCTGGGTTCCTGGAAGCGGGAAGAGAAAAACGGTTGGGGATTTTTAAATTACCGGGATCTGGCGCATCAGTTGGTGGAATACGTGAAATTCATGGGCTACACCCACATCGAGCTCATGCCTGTGATGGAGCACCCGCTGGATGAATCGTGGGGCTATCAGGTGATCAGCTATTACGCCCCGACGCGCCGTTTCGGCAGTCCGGAAGATCTTATGTATCTGGTGGATTATTGCCACACACATGATATCGGCGTGATCCTGGACTGGGTGCCCGCGCATTTCCCTAGGGACGGCCACGGCCTTTTCGACTTTGACGGCCGGCAGATCTACGCGTCGGAAAATCTGAAAAGGTCCGAGCAGCGTGAGTGGGGGACGATGGTCTTTGATTTCGGGAAAAAAGAGGTCAGCAACTTTCTGATCTCCAACGCCCTTTTCTGGATGGACCGCTATCACGTGGACGGTTTGCGCGTGGACGCGGTGGCGTGCATGCTCTATCTGGATTACGCGCGAAAGCCGGGGGAATGGGAGCCTAATAAATACGGCGGGCATGAGAATCTTGA
>Ga0114951_10002963_pt1 | contig 18335 bp, 15 predicted proteins | sample AM7aDNAmetaG_FD_88677 | JGI IMG/M metagenome (GOLD analysis project Ga0114951, IMG submission 88677) | Freshwater microbial communities from Finland to study Microbial Dark Matter (Phase II) - AM7a DNA metaG | ecosystem: Environmental > Aquatic > Freshwater > Lake | place: Finland: Lake Alinen...
ACAGGAAAATATAAAGATGAGAAACGAGATCGAACAGATCAAAAAAATGCTTGAAAACGATCAGCAGAAGTAAGAATTAAATGCAAAACCCTGCATCAGCAGGGCTTTGTAGCGTGGACGAGAGTTGAACTCGTGACCTCCGGGTTATGAATCCGACGCTCTAACCATCTGAGCTACCACGCCTGATTTTCGGTTTGCAAAATTATAAAAACTATCGGTATATTCGTTATTGCTGTTAAATAATTTTTATTCAATGAGAAGATACTCTCTTTATCCCTGAAAATAAATTTTAAAATTCATCAATATTACAATAATTTAAATTATGTAAAATACTGATATTCAAATAATATATTTAATAATTTAATAGTATCACAAAATTTCACGGTCTGCTTTTTATTAATGTTCATAGCAGCCATATTGTTTTTTCTTTTCTACCATCATTTGCCTGATCTTCGGAAAATTAATTCCTAATTTTCTATTCTAACATCGTATGGAGGATATTTTAACGTAAATTTGTATAAATGGACAAATGTAATCGTCCTCTTTCAATATGCCGCGCAACGAACAGATATTAAGCGAAGTGATCAGGGAATTTGTCGAAGTGTATAAGCTTGCAGATAAACTCAATGAAGTGGAGGTTACCAGGAGCTGGAAAAAGATCACAGGGAACGTCATCAGCATACATACAACAGGATTATTCATAAAAAAAAATATTCTCTACGTCAAGCTCGATTCACCGGCATTAAAGACAGAACTGAGTTATCTGAAATCAAAAATTCTTGTGAAGATCAATAAAGCTGTCGGGAAAAATGTGGTTGAAGACATTGTCTTTTTTTAGGTGAATAGGCCTTTCCTTTACTATTATTTAACCAAAAATTAATACCTGAGCAACGGATAAGCAAAAATAATGATTCTAAAAAATGTACCTTTGCAAAAAAATATTATTGTGTTTCAAATCAAATAATTAACAATTATGAGCTACATCGAATTTGACAGGACACAACTTGTAAACCTCGAATATTCCCTGAGCAGGGAATTGCTCAGGACCAACCGCTCAGGCGCATATTCCTGTTCCACCATTATAAACTGCAATACCAGAAAGTATCATGGGCTGCTGGTTGTTCCTCAGCCAGTAATTGACGGAGGTAATCATGTATTGTTGTCATCGCTTGACGAAACCGTGATACAGCGTGAAGCCGAATTTAACCTTGGCATACACAAATATCCCGGCAATAAATATTATCCTAAAGGGCATAAATACATCCGGGATCATTTTACCGAACCCATTCCAAGAATCGTATACAATGTCGGCGGAGTTATTCTCTCAAAAGAAATTCTTTTTTCTAGTAATGACAACCGCATTATGATCCGTTACACTCTTGAGGATGCCCATTCCCCTACTACGCTTAAATTCAGGCCATACCTTGCATTCCGAAATGTCCACACCCTGAAAAGGATCAATATTGATGCGGATACCCGCTATAAGCAGGTTAAAAATGGTATCCGTATGTGCCTGTACCGTGGTTATTCGGATCTATTGATGCAATTTTCAAAAAAAGCTGCCTATACTCACGTTCCCGACTGGTATTACAATATTGAATATGACCAGGAAATGGAAAGAGGATACGACTATCAGGAAGATCTGTTCGTTCCCGGCTTCTTTGAAGTCCAGATAAAAAAAGGCGAAAGTATTTATTTCACCGCCGGACTCGAAGAAATTAACCCGGCTACATTAGATCAGTTATTTCAGAACGAGATCAACAGGAGAACTCCCCGAAACAGCTTTGAAAACTGCCTGATCAATGCTGCCCAGCAACTCATTGTTAAAAACGGAGAAAAAACTGAAATTGTTGCCGGTTACCCATGGTTTGGAAGGTGGGGACGCGATACTTTTATTGCTCTTCCCGGTCTGACGCTGGTTACAGGTGATTATAAAACCTGCAGGGATGTTATTTATACCATGCTGAATGAGATGCAGGGACCTTTATTTCCAAATATTGGTTCAGGGAACCAGGCTGCATACAATTCCGCAGATGCCCCTCTGTGGTTTTTCTGGGCATTGCAGCAATATGCCATTTTCACTAAAACGACAGATAAGATTTGGGAAGAATTCGGAGAGAAATTAAAAGCAATCCTGAACGGGTTCAAAGAAGGCACCACATATAACATTAAAATGCATGATAACTACCTGATTTATTCAGGTGAATCCGGGAAAGCCGTAACATGGATGGATGCCGTCGTTGACGGAAGGCCTGTCACACCACGGACAGGCTATGCGGTGGAAATCAATGCCCTGTGGTATAATGCCGTCATGTTCTGTCTGGAAGCTGCCCGATACATGGAAGACAATGATTTCCTGTATGAATGCGGACCTATCGCCAGCCAGATCCCGGCAAATTTTAAATCCATGTTCTGGAGTAAAGAGATCGGCTATCTTGCTGATTATGTGTATGGTGACTTTAAGGATTTTTCGGTGAGGCCGAATCAGATTTTTGCCACGTCGCTGCCATATAACCCTGTGAGCGAAAAAATCAGACAACTGATTATCGATACCGTAAAACGCAAACTTTTAACTCCAAGAGGGTTAAGAACGCTTACACCCCGTCATCCTGACTACAAAGGAATTTATTTCGGAAATCAGAAAGAACGTGATGAAGCTTACCACCAGGGAACAGCATGGCCCTGGCTGCTCGGACATTTTGCTGAAGGCTATCTTAAAATTTACAAAAAATCCGGTGTGGATTATATTAAAAGTATTTATAAAGATTTTGAACCTGTTATGTCGGAAGCCGGCATCGGGACCATTTCAGAGGTTTATGACGGTGATCCGCCGCACAAAGCCGGAGGGGCAATATCTCAGGCCTGGAGTGTAGCTGAATTATTACGGATGGGCTGGCTGATTAAAGTATATGAATCCGGTCAAAATAATATAATTTGAAATAAATAATATCTGGATATGAAAGTATTGATGTTTGGTTGGGAATTTCCACCCCATATTACGGGAGGGCTTGGTACAGCTTGTTACGGGCTAACCAAAGGCCTGCTGAAGAAGGGTGTGGAAGTGTTGTTTGTTGTTCCAAAATTATTCGGGGATGAGAACACCAAAACATTCCGGCTGGTAAATGCAAGCAATATTGAGATCAGCACAGAAAAATCGGAATTGAAAGAATACTGGAAAAGGATACATTATATGGAAATCGGCTCAAGTATTATTCCTTATATCAGCCCCGAAGAATATACTAATCTCCTTGAAAAAAACGAATTAAAAACCCTTGGAAAACGCAGTAAGGTCTTTGCGAAAAAATTTGAATTCTCCGGTAAATACGGATCAAACCTTCTGGAAGAAGTTTCCCGATATGCACTCATAGGATCAGCTATTGCTGCCACCAACGCCCATGATGTTATCCATGCCCACGACTGGCTCACATATCCTGCAGGTATAGCGGCTAAAAAAGTAAGCGGGAAGCCGCTGATTGTTCATATGCATGCTACAGAATTTGACCGGTCAGGTGAAAACGTCAATCAGCAGGTTTACGATATTGAACGGAAAGGCATGGAAGAAGCCGATGCCGTGATCACCGTCAGTAACCTGACCAGGCAGATTGTCATTGAGCGCTACGGGATTAACCCAGACAAGGTTTATACTGTTCATAATGCAGTAGAACCTAAACTCAGCACAGAAGACATCAGTTCGAAAAAACTGGTTAAAGAGCAAATCGTCACTTTTCTCGGCAGGATTACATTTCAGAAGGGCCCTGATTATTTCGTAGAAGCGGCCAACAAAGTCCTGCAAAAAGATAAAAATGTGAGGTTTGTGATGGCAGGTGATGGCGACATGCTTGTTAAAATGATCAGGCGGGTTGCCAAACTCGGTATTGCAAAGCATTTCCATTTTACAGGTTTTCTTAAAGGAAACGATGTGGATAAAATGTTTGCCATGAGCGATGTATATGTGATGCCTTCTGTTTCTGAGCCCTTTGGCATTTCTCCTCTCGAAGCTATGAGGTCGAATGTTCCCGTCATTATTTCAAAACAATCCGGTGTTGCCGAAGTGTTAAAATATGCCCTTAAAGTTGACTTCTGGGATATTGACGCCATTTCCGACGCTATTTACGGTCTTAACAACTACAAAGCCTTATCCGAAATGTTTAAAAAGTACGGTCGGGAAGAAATTGAAAGCCTGAGATGGGATAATGCCGCAGAGAAAATAATTGAAATTTATAAAAATATCATAATAAACTAAGGATCGATATGAGAGCAATATGTTTTTATTTCCAGGTACATCAGCCATACAGGTTAAGAACTTATCGTTTTTTCGATATAGGCGGGAACCATAATTATTTTGATGATTATCAGAATCAGTACATTGCCAAACGTGTGGCCGATAAATGCTACCTTCCCATGAACCGTCTGCTTCTTGACCTGATCCATGAATCAGGGGATGCATTCAGGGTCAGTTTTTCCATATCCGGCGTAGCCCTCAGCCAGTTTGAACAGTATGTCCCTGAAGTCATCGACAGCTTCAGACGTCTTGCTGAAACGGGTTGTGTTGAGTTTCTGGCGGAAACATATTCGCATTCCCTGTCAGCACTGAAAAGTAAATATGAATTTGAAAGTCAGGTCAGATTGCAGCAAAGTATGGTCGAACGTTTATTTGGCGTTAGACCTGTCACATTCAGAAATACAGAGTTGATCTATTCTGATGAAATCGGAAAAATGGTTGCTGACATGGGTTTCGAAACCATGCTGACAGAAGGAGCCAAGCACATTCTTGGATGGAAAAGCCCGAATTATATGTACTGTAATGCCATTAATCCCAAGCTGAAGCTTCTTCTGAAAAATTTCCAGATGAGCGATGACATAGCCTTCAGATTCTCCAATCATGATTGGAAAGAGTTCCCGCTGACTACCGAGAAGTTTGTCGGATGGCTCAGTGAGACCGATCCAAAACAGGAAGTGATCAACCTCTTTATGGATTACGAAACTTTCGGTGAGCATCAGTGGAAAGAAACCGGAATTTTTGAATTTATGAGAGCTTTGCCAAAAAGGGTATTTTCATATTCTGACTTTTCTTTTAAAACTCCATCAGAATTAACCCAAATCCTTCAGCCTGTGTCTGCAATCCGTGTGCCCCACCCTATTTCATGGGCAGATGAAGAACGCGATCTGACGGCATGGCTTGGAAATGAGTTACAGGACGAAGCTTTTAACAGCCTTTATGGGCTCGAAGAAAGGGTCAGAAAATGCAGTGACGAAGGTATAGGAAGAGACTGGAAACTGCTTCAGACAAGCGACCACTTTTACTATATGTGCACCAAATGGTTTTCCGACGGTGACGTTCATAAGTATTTCAACCCTTACGGCACTCCTTACGAAGCTTTTATCAACTTCATGAATGTATTGTCCGATTTTATCATCCGGCTCGATAGCTATTTTGAAAACAACAATAGCCAGACTGCTGAAACAAATCATGAAAATGAAATTATTCCTGAGCAACAGCTCACAGATGATAGTCCTAAAAAAGCTGTAAAAACTCCGGTTAAAAAACAGGCTAAAAGTGAAGTGAAGACTAAGACTCCAAAGAAAAAGAAAAATAAATAACGATTTTTAATATTCTGCTGAATTCAGATCACTATTTACTGAACAATTAATTAAGTACGAAAGATCATGCTCAAACCTGACTATATTTTTGAAGTAAGCTGGGAAGTATGCAACAAAGTCGGAGGTATTAATACCGTCGTTTCGACCAAAGCAAAAACCCTCGTTAACGAATACCAGGATAATCTCATACTCATCGGTCCCAATGTATGGATGGAAACACGTGAGAATCCTGATTTTACAGAAGATAAGAACCTGTTTAAAAGCTGGCGGGAAAAAGCTACAAATGAAGGCCTGCGTATTCGCGTTGGCAGGTGGAACATCAGCGAACATCCCGTTGTGATCCTGGTTGATTTCACTCCCTATTTTCAGGAGAAAGATGTCATATTTGCCGAATTCTGGCGCAAATTTCAGCTGGACTCCATTTCAGGTCAGTGGGATTACATTGAACCTGCCCTCTTTGGGTATGCCGCTGCTAAAGTCATTGAAAGCTATCATAATTTTTATCTCTCGGCATTTGATAAGATCGTTGCTCAGTTTCATGAGTGGATGACAGGAGCAGGCGTTCTTTATCTGAAAGACAAACTCCCCCAGGTAGGTACCGTATTCACAACTCATGCCACAGTTCTGGGACGATGCATTGCCGGTAACAATATCCCTCTCTATGGAGATATAGCCCGTTTCAACACCGATGCCCTTGCAGGCGATTTCGGCGTTAAAGCCAAGCATTCACTCGAAAAAATATCGGCAAGAGAATGCGATGCTTTCACCACAGTAAGCGATATAACCAACATTGAATGTAAATACTTTCTGGGAAAAGAAGCCGATGTTGTCACACTTAATGGTTTTGAAGATACGTTTGTTCCCGGGGGAGATGAATATGAGAACAGAAGGGCATTTGCGAGGAAGAAAATGATTGAAGTTGCAGGGGCGCTTACCGGTGATACTTTTTCGGATGATGCATTCCTGATCATAAACAGCGGGCGTTATGAATTCAAAAACAAAGGCATAGATTTATTCATTGATGCATTGGGAAAGATCAACAGGGAAAGTACCACCGGAAGGGATTATATTGCTTTGATTACAGTTCCGGCAGGACACAGCGGACCTATGAAGGAAATCGCCGACAGAATGGACGGAATGAATACCGTACAGGGCCCATCTGATATTTATCTGACCCACAACCTTTTTGACTCAAACACTGACCCTATCCTGAACAGGATTAAAGCAAACAACCTCCTGAACCGGCCTGAAGATAAAGTAAAAGTCATTTTTGCTCCCTGCTACCTGAATGGCGATGACGGTATTTTCAACCTTCATTATTACGACCTGCTGATTGGTTTTGATCTATCTGTTTTCCCTTCTTATTATGAGCCCTGGGGCTATACTCCCCTCGAAAGTATTGCTTTTCATATACCTACGGTAACTACTTCCCTAGCAGGTTTCGGGAGGTGGGTGAATAGCAAATTCCCTAATCACGATTCAGGAGTTAATGTATTGGAAAGAAACGACACAAATGATAAACAGCTGGTTGACATGCTTGCTTTAAGCATCACTGATTATGCTTCATTAAACAGCGAAGAAGTTAAAACATTCAGGCAGAGCGCTTACAACATTTCACGTTCAGCTTTGTGGGTGAACCTGATTGATAATTATATGAAAGCTTACGATATTGCCCTTGAAAAAGTAAGTCAGAGGGTTGAACTTTATATCGACAAATATTACCAGGAATTTCAGCAACCACTTCAAATTGAGCGCCAGAGACCGGTATGGAAAAAGATACTGATTAACCCTACCCTTCCTGAAAAAATGATGCCATTGCAGAACCTTTCAAAAAACATCTGGTGGTCATGGAATTATGAAGCAGGCGAATTGTTCGAAATGATAGATCCTGACCTCTGGATAAAGTTTGAGAAGAATCCAATTCCTCTTCTGGAATCACTTTCTGTAGAAAAATACAATGAGCTTGAAGGAAATCCTGATTTTATGAGCAAGCTGAATAAAGTTTATTCCTGCTTTTCTGAATATATGCGACAAAAGGCTTCAGGTGATGATAAACATATCGCATACTTCAGCATGGAATATGGCCTGCACGACAGCATTAAAATATTTTCAGGTGGATTGGGAATACTTGCCGGCGATTATCTTAAAGAAGCCAGCGATTCCAATAAAAATATTACGGGGGTTGGTTTGCTTTACCGCTATGGCTATTTTAAACAAAGCCTGACACTTAACGGAGAACAGCTTGATGAATCCATCCCTCAGAAATTCACTCACCTTCCTCTTTTGCCGGTCAGAGATGTGGAAGGGAACTGGGTCACGGTAAGCATTGCCATACCGGGCAGAATAGTATATGCCAAAGCCTGGCGTCTGGATGTGGGAAGAGTGCCGCTTTACCTGCTCGATACCGATTTTGAAGAAAATCAGGACATCGACCGTAACATCACTCATAAATTGTACGGCGGTGATAACGAAAACCGTCTGAAACAGGAACTTATCCTGGGTGTCGGAGGGATCAGGCTTTTGGATAAGATCGGTCTCAATCCGGATATCTACCACATCAACGAAGGTCATGCTGCTTTCATAGGCCTGGAAAGGTTAAGAAAATTAGTCCAGGAAGATAAGCTTACCTTTATGCAGGCTATTGAAGTGGTCAGGGCATCCAGCCTGTTTACAACTCATACTCCTGTTCCTGCAGGACATGATATGTTTACTGAAGACTTACTGCGCGCTTATATACCTCATTATCCTGAAAGATTGAATATCACCTGGGAAAATTTCATGAACCTGGGGCGCTTCCATCCTGATGCGGGAGATGAGAAATTTTCGATGAGTATACTTGCAGCTAAGCTTTCACAGGAGATGAACGGCGTAAGCCGCATACACGGCAGGGTTACACGGGAAATGTTCATCGAACTTTTCGACGGCTACTTTGCTGATGAACTCTATATCGGTTATGTTACCAATGGAGTTCACTTTCCAACATGGGTTTCGAAAGCCTGGATGGAACTTTACAATGAGGTCCTTGATAAAAAATATATATCTGAGCAGTCTGATCCTGAACACTGGAAAAAGATAAAAGAAGCCACTGATGACAAAATCTGGGAAATACGTAGCAGACACAGGAAAGAGATGATGGATTATATCAAGGTTAGACTTAATGACAGCCTCATCGCCCGTAATGAGAACCCCCGCCTCATCATCGAAACCATTGACAAACTGGACGAGAAAGCACTTACCATTGGTTTTGCCAGGCGATTTGCCACATACAAAAGAGCTCACCTGCTGTTTACCAATCTTGAACGCCTTTCTGCAATAGTCAATGATCCGGCAAAACCAGTTCAGTTTATCTTTGCAGGTAAGGCGCATCCAGCTGATAAAGCCGGGCAGGAATATATTAAAAACATTGTTGAAATATCCAAACGTCCTGAGTTTGTTGGCAAAATACTTTTTATCGAAAACTATGACATGGATCTTGCCACAAAACTCGTACAGGGTGTTGATATATGGCTCAACACCCCTACACGCCCGCTGGAAGCTTCCGGTACAAGTGGCGAAAAAGCGATTATGAACGGTGTTATCAATTTCAGCGTATTAGACGGCTGGTGGGCCGAAGGATACGTTGAAGGTGCAGGATGGGCTTTAAAAGAAAAGAGGACGTACATCAATCAGAAATTTCAGGATGAACTGGATACTGAGACTATTTACAATATGCTGACTGATGAAATCATCCCTTTGTATTATAAAAGGGGTAAAGATAAAATACCACACGACTGGATTGGCTACATTAAAAATACCATATCTGAAATTGCTCCTCATTTTACAATGAAGCGCCAGCTCGATGACTATTTCAATAAATACTACAACAAACTTTACACCCGGACCTTATTGCTTTCTAATAAAAATTATGAAGCCGCTAAAAAGATAGCTGCATGGAAAATGAAGGTGATCAATGGCTGGGAAGACATTCAGGTAGAAGAAATGAACCTGCCTGATCCCAATACCGGTTCACTTTCATTAGGAGAGGTATTTATTGCCGAAATCACCCTGAACATGAACGGGCTAAGTCCTTCTGACATAGGTGTGGAGATCATTTTCGGAAAGAAAGAAAACGACGAAGTGAAAAGCATCTACCGGAAAGAGGAATTAATTATTTCCCGCTCAGAAAGGAACCATGTTACTTTCCGTTGTGAAATTCCTTCTAAAAATGCAGGAGTTTATGACTATTCATTCAGGCTTTATCCTAAAAACGAGAGTCTTCCACACCGTCAGGATTTCCCACTGATTAAATGGATTTAAACGATGACAATTGTCAATATAGCCCCTATCTCCTGTTAAATTGACTTCCTGATTCTTGCTGTGCTTTTTGTTTTATTTCCTTAGCTCTTTCATCTTCAGGATTAAAACTTAACACCTTCTCGCAATCCGAAATTGTTCCTTTTAAATCTCTTATCTGGTACTTTGCAATGTATCTGTTTCCGTATGCTTCAACATTTTTTGGATCTATAGCAATAGCTTTGTCAAAATTGGCTATGGCCTCCTGAAAATTTCCGGCTGATCCCAGTGCTTTTCCCCTGTAATTATAAGCTTCTGAATTATTTTGAATAGCAGCAATATACCTGTCAAAGTCGATTATTGCATCATTAAAGTTACCTCTGTGAAACCTGGTAATTCCCCGGTTCAAATAAAATAGCACAAATGAAGGAGTATATTTAATGGCCTTGGTAAAATTACTATCAGCCTTATCAAGATACATGTTTCTCATTTCCGGGTCCAGCTTATATGTTTTCAGGGCAAAATCATTCAGCTGTCTGCAACCGATATTATTATAGGCCAGTGAGGTTTGCGGAAACTTCCTGATCACATCAGCAAACAGAGTCTCCTCATTTTCCCATATGCTCACTCGCCTGTTCGCTATAAATGCGAATAAAATGAATATGGTTATCAACAAGGCTTTTAAAATATTTTTATAACCCTGATGGTATCGTTTTGAGAAAAACAATACATGTTCGTATAGTTTTCCGGTTATAAAGAAAATTCCGATATATGGAATATAGGAATAACGGTCAGCCATTACAGCATCTCCTACAGGAAATATCTGTAGAACGAGGATAATCGAAATAACAAAAAACAGTGATCCGAAAATGATGTCTTTCCCCCATTTGCGTGATATAAAAATGATGACCGATATGATGACAAGCCCAAGGGGAGCAAGAAAATAAATAAAAGGAAGAGTTTCTCCGGCTTTGACAGGATAAGGATAAATTGCCGATAAATGCACTGGTACAAAGGATTTCAGAATATAATCTATAAAAGAATAGGATACAATAGAGATTCGTTCAAAAATTGTCAGAGTAAATGTATAATCTCGTACAGCACCTTTTTGTGAGTAAAGGGCAATAATTCCGAACAACATAGAAATTAAAAAAAAAGGAAGTTTTTCCAAAATTACCTTCATGCTCCATTTCCGGTTTAAGTAATAATCGAAAAGAAGCAGAATCAATGGAATTATCACGGCAGCCGACTTGCTCATGCAGGATAGCATAAAAAAGAAAAAAGCATAAATTATGAATTTCATCTTATGCAGTCTAATATAATCGGTATACATGATGAGCGAAAGAAGCATAAAAAAGGAATACAGGACATCTTTCCTCTCGGCAACCCATGCCACCGATTCAACGTGCATGGGATGAACGGCAAAAAAAGCAGCTGTAATTAAAGCAACAATAGCATTTTTAGGTGAAATCTTTTTTATTAATAAGAAAACCAGGCAGGTATTTAATAAATGCAGTACGATATTGTTAATATGATATAACGCTGCAGAGAAGCCGGCCACTTTATATTCCATAGCATACATCAGTATGGTTAACGGCTGGTAATTGCAGACATAAAATTTAGTAAAGAACATTTTAATATTCCCCCATGCTAAATTCTTAATATCCTGATTATTTGACAAATAAGCAGTGTCATCCCAGTCAATAAAACTAAACCCGGTACTTTTCAAATAGACTAATAGTGTGGTAACAGCAACCATACCCAAAGCAAGCCAAACCCATTTGTTCATGACCTTTCCTGAATCCTGCATCGGTTTTGATGGTTTTGACAGCTTTTTGGGATTTTTTTTATTTTTATCTTTTGTTTTCATGGATCAAACCATCAAAGATCTTTTACAAATATAAACTGATTTCTGTTGTCTTACGCCAACCTCTTCAGAAAGGCTTCTACAGGAAACAACCTGAATATTACAAGATAGAAACAAAACAGGGCAAATGCAAGAAATATCAGGCTCCAGATCAGCGCAGGGATATGGGTTGTTTTGGCAAGATTCGCAGCATCACCGGCTTTTTTCGGACTTCTAAGGGAAATTTTAACCAGCACAAATGCCGAAACAACAGACTCTGAGAGTGATAATGAAGAGACCAGAAAAATAAAGATCAAAACGGGGAGTTCCGCCTTGATATACATCAGGCCGATGATCACTGCCGCAAGCGATAAAAGCCATATAATACCGTATGTATTCCTTACAAAGAGTATCAGGTTAATAGTGATCAGGGATAATAAAATATAAAGAATCACCGGATAATGGTCAAACTTGATCAGGTAAAAGAACAGGAGTGCACATCCTGAGGCGAAAAAATAGCCCGATAAGGATACCACAAAAGCAGATAATTTACTTTTATTTTTAGTTACCGTAAGGCCCGATGTATCACTGAACAGTTCGATATGCTCAACCGAACCATTTGTCAGTAATGAAAAAACAGCATGACCACTTTCATGAATCAGGGTATTAATCAGTCGGAAATACTTGCCCGCATAGGGTATTCGTCCCGGTAAAAAAGATGCAAAAATAAAAATGTAAATGATGATATCTTTATCAATATTTCCCAAACTATTTTTTCTTTTTTCGAAGCTGATGATTTATAATAATGCTAAAATGGGCTGTATCCAGAAATGCGGCATACCTGAAATGGTCAAGCTTCGTCTTCATTTTATTCTTAAATATGTCCATGCCGAACTCATCTTTGATGACCAGATAGATTAATTCGGAACAGTATATTTTAGAAGAGTCGGATATATCGAATTTATGATCGAAAGGTACTTTTTTATTCAGGTAATAGTAAGCACGTTTTGAGATCGCAGATAAGCTTTTCCTTTCATCAGGCAATTTGAAACGGACAATAATAATAGAATTTTTCTTGCTGTCTTTTACAAAGCTTTTAAGACTCTGGTACTGGACGCCGTCAAAAGGTGATATAGAGCTGGATACGGAATGTATTACAATAGAACTGTCGTTTTTACAAATGATGCCACAATGCGATAATGCAAAGGGCTCATCAAGCTGCTCAACGATGATATCACTGATAATGCCATAACCGTATCTCAGGATGATATCGCCGTCATGAATAAGGCTGTCCTCAGCCGGAGTCAATGAATAGCCTGAAAACAATTGTTCCTGTTTACTTTTATGGTCATAAGCAAACAGGAACAATATAATCATCGCTATTACCGAAATAATAACAACGATAACTTTCTTCATCGGCTTTATTTAACGGCCGTAGTATCCTTAGGAGCAGGATTTTCCCCCATCGGAGGCATTTCCTTCTTGAAATCAACTAACCATTTGCCATCTTTCTGAACAAGCTTGAGTTCTTTCGGCTCATTTTTATCATTCAGATAGTTTACAACTGCTTTGTCGCCTTCAACCTTAGTGTCTTTGATTTCGAATTTAGGTTCGCCCTGTGGTTTCTGACCGGCGGTGAACATAGCCAGCATATCCAGTGTTGTTTTTGCTGAATCTGTAGATAATTCCTTTGCCTTATCCCATTCAAATTTACCCATAGAAGTGAGGAACTTCTTGGCTACATCTTGAGGTTTTTCAGCTTGTTTACAAGCTCCAAGAAAAATAAACGCAACTGCTGTTGCTAACAATAATGCTTTTTTCATGTTAAAAAGATTAGGTTAATAATTTCCGACAAAATTAGAATTTTTTTTAATACGAACTCCAAATATTGATTTTTTTGTTAACAAAGATTTGTGTGTTTTGTTTATAACTGGACTTTTTATTATCCTTTTTCTTTGATATCGAGAGCTCTAATGCGTTGTAATAATGTAGGATGTGAGTAATGAAAAAACACATAAACAGGGTGAGGCTTCAGATTACTTAAATGTTTAACCGACAATCGGATCAAGGCCTTCTTAAGAGCTTCAGACTGATGGTATTTCGCTGCAAATGCATCAGCCGCATATTCATTTTTACGCGACACCCAGTTCATCAATAAACCCGTGATTAATGATACGGGAGTAAATAACAAACCAAAGGCTGTTATCCCGATATGGAAACTTGCCGTTTCAACACCTAAAGATTCCGATAATAAGGGATTGCCGATAAACAGGGAAATGATATACAACATCAGCCCGGTTTGTAACACCGACATGATCATTCCCAGGAGAGTGTGCTTCAGCTTGTAATGGCCGATCTCATGAGCAAGAACAGCAACCAGCTCTTCGACGGGATGATCATGAATCAGTGTGTCATAAAGTACGATCCTCTTTTTTGCCCCAAGACCGCTGAAATAAGCATTGGCTTTACTCGAACGCTTTGATCCATCAATGACGAAAATATTCTTCAGCCTGAACCCGGCATCTCTGCAAAAGCTTTCAATGGCATCCCTCAGTTCACCGGCCGGTAGTTGCGTTTGCTTATTAAAAAGCGGAACTATCAGCGAAGAATAAAACATGTTCAGAAAGATCATCACTAGGGTCATGGCAATCCATGCGAAGAGCCAGAACCAGTTTGTTGTCAGTGTATATATCCAAACGATTAGCGAAATGAGCAAACCTCCCAAGATCAGTCCTAAAAGCCATCCCTTCAGTTTATCCAGAATGTATGTTTTTACAGTCGTTTTATTAAAACCGTACTTTTCCTCAACAACAAAGGTATTGTATACGGAAAATGGAGTAGAAATGATATCGGAGATAATTGCAATGACAGCAAAAAACAGAAGTGACATCCACACAGGATGAGTTGTGATGTGCCGTACCCAGGTATCGAGGGCTGCAAAACCACGGAAAAACAATACAAACAGAATTATTACGAAACCCAGCATGCTGCTTATCATGTCAACACGTTGATTGTCATGATCGTAATTCATTGATTTTTTGTAGCTTTCAGCATCGCAAAAATCCCTTATTTCGGAAGGTAGATTATCGCTCCAGTTCCGGGCATTCATAAAATCAAGAAAACGTTCCAGAATAAAATCAGCAATAACTATACTTACAATGACAATAAAAAGTGTCTGAGGCATGGTTGATTTTTTTTTGTAAAAGTACTATTTTTAACTCTGATTTCAGATCAGGAATGTGACACCGGAGCTGGTATAGCTTTCGCCGGTTATCAATCAGATTATTGAAGAAAATTAACTGCTCATCAACATAGGTTATAGATTATATATTATTTTTGCTCCATCATATAAATTTAAAGAAAATGAAGAATATTTTATTTCTGCTGCTCTTTCCACTACTATATATTATGGCGTCTGCACAAAATGCTCCTTTACCGGATAAATATCAGACCGGATTATTCAAAACAAACGATGGAGCCATGCTCGTTTATACATCCAGCCGGAAATCTTTCAGGATGGATTTTGTATCCCAGAACATTGAACCGTCAGAGAATCCGAATTCTTTTGCTATCGACTCCATATCCATCATTTCTCAAATCACTCCTGCCAAGGGAAATATGGAGTATGATTCGCTGACAACAGAGCAGCAAAAAACCAGTATAAACCTGTATATGAACAATGAGATCATTCATAAATTTGATATTACCCCACCTGTCACCGAATGGCTTACCATCAATAATAAACTTTTCCTTTTTTGGTATTATAATTTAAATGACGACAAGAGCGATATTGACAAACAAATGTTTTTGACCACATTATGTTTTGATCAGATCCTGAACCTGAGTACTCCTCTGCCAAAAGCAGGCGGTGATTTCAACAAAAATAAATCACTTTTAATTAAAACGGCAAAAAGCCTGAAATTAATCAACTCCGGTATAAACTTGCAGGCATTATATGAAGAACTAAACAGGTAATCCGTTTGAAAATCATACAATAACATATTTATTATTTCGTTTTGGGAATTACAGTCGGCAACATTATCCGGCAGAAATATCATCTGTATGCGTATTGGCTTTGATGCAAAAAGACTATTCAACAATTATACCGGCTTAGGAAATTACAGCCGTTCAATGCTGCTGAATCTTGCCACTTACTACCCCGATAACGAATACGTTCTTTACACAACACGTTTACAAAAAAACGAAGTAACCGAAGCTTTTCTAAATCCACTCGGGTTCCAGGCCTTTTCTCCTGATGTTTTCTTTAAAGCATACTGGCGCAGTTTCTCCCTGACAAACCGATTAAAAACCGACAACATCAGTTTATATCATGGTTTAAGTCACGAGATCCCTTTCGGTATCAAAGAGAGTGGCATTAAAAGTATTGTGACCATCCATGACCTCATATTTAAAATTTATCCTGAAACGTATCCTTTCATCGATCGCCTTATTTATGATAAAAAGTTCAGATACAGCTGCAAAAATTCCGATGCAATAGTAGCGATAAGTGAAAGTACCAAAAATGATATTGTCCGTTTTTATGGCATAGATCCGGATAAAATTCATGTTATTTACCCGCTTTGTGATCCTGAATATTTTACATGGAAGAGTGAAGAATATATTAGTACTGTTATAGAGAAATATGGGCTTCCCGATGAATATATTTTATACACGGGATCAATTACCGAAAGGAAGAACCTGGGGACACTTATTAAAGCATATTCGCTGCTGGACAAGAATTTCAGGCTCCCCCTGATCATTGCAGGAAGTGGCGGCGCTTATAAGAATAAAGTCAAAGATATGGTCAGTCAGTTAGGATTGCAGGGCAACATACATTTTACAGGGACTATCCAATATACGGGTGAACTTCAGGCCATTTACCGGCACGCAAAGGTATTTGTTTTCCCATCTCTTTATGAAGGATATGGATTGCCTGTGATGGAAGCCCTGCTGTGTAAAACGCCTGTTATTACCTCAGCGGGTTCATCCTTAGCGGAGGCAGGCGGTCCTCATTCATATTACGTCGATCCACTAAAACCGGAAGAAATCGCCCAAGGGATTACATTTATCCTCGGTAACAGCGATCACAGTAAAATGATGTCAGAGAAAGGATATGAATATTCCAGCCATTTCAATGGAAAAATGATTTCCCGGCAAATGATGGAACTGTACACCCGGATAAAAAAATAAGGCGTGAGACTCTGGTCATTAAACCCCTCCTACCTTGATCAGAAAGGCTTAACTGCACTCTGGAGGGAAGCCCTGCTTGCGAAAAAGGTGCTGGAAAATAAAACAAAGGCTTATCTGTTTCACCCTCAGCTGATCCGATTCAGGGAATCATACGATGCACATGAAGCGATAAATTTTTATCTTGCAGCAATCCATGATGAATCTGCCGAAAGAGGCTATCGTTTTGATGCAGGAAAATTTTCACGCCCGGTGAAAGTCACCCGTATGAGTGTAACCAGCGGCCAACTGTTTTATGAAACAGAACATTTAAAAAGAAAGTTAATCATCAGAAATCCACAAAAACACAAAGAACTGATCGCGGTCAGTGAATTCCTGCCGCATCCTCTTTTTTACATAATTGATGGTAATATCGAAGAATGGGAAAAGATCAGGTGATCCTGAATATCTGGATAAACCCGTAATAAGCCATATAAATACCTATAATCGACATAACAACCCCCAGTATTCGTATGGTAAGATTCAGCGACCGGATATTGATGATTTTCCTGAATTTATCAAGTAAGTATGCCAGTAAAGAAAACCATACGATAGTACCCAGCGAAAGGAATATGGAAAAAGTCAGACTGATGACAAGAGAAAAACCTTTTGGATATTCAACTTTTTTTTTATCCTGAGAATTTATATCAAAATTGTTTTCATAGAGATTCTTTATTTTGAAATCGCTTTTATTTATTTTAGTAGCCTCGGTTTTTTCCAGCTTGGTGGCATTTTCTTTAAGAGTTTTATCCAGGCCTCCTGTGTTAAAACCAAGAGCAGCGACAAAGGATAAAACGATAAAAGAGGATATCATCCATGCTACAAACAGGGTCGGGTTGGCAATGTTCATCATAATACCTGTAAGAAAACCCGATTTATCTTTCACTTTTTTATGAATTTTTTCTTCCCTGGCAATATCTTCTTTTTCAATATTTTCAATAACGAGATTGGTTTTCAGGGTCTTAATACCGATCAAAACAAGAAAAACTGCTCCCCCTATGAGTATATAAGGGATGATATGATTATAAAAAATATAAAATTTAGTAAAACCGTATACGGCAAGGAAGCAATAAATAAAATCAATGATCGAAGCCCCAATGGCTGCAATGATACAATAACGCAGTTTACCTTTCAGTCCATTCGATATAATCAGTAAATAAATCGGCCCCGGGATAGGGATAGAAAGGAAGAAACCCATAAGAAAGCCCACGAGTGATATAGTTATTATACCTGTAATGATCAGATTCATCGAAAGTGAATTTCATGGCAAACTTACATAAAAATCAAATAATTTATACACACACGATATAAAAATCAAGTCCGATACCGTACAATAATCGAGCTCGAAGCTCAATGTAATTTAATGTTTAATTTAAATTTAATTATTATG
>Ga0114951_10002965_pt1 | contig 18333 bp, 14 predicted proteins | sample AM7aDNAmetaG_FD_88677 | JGI IMG/M metagenome (GOLD analysis project Ga0114951, IMG submission 88677) | Freshwater microbial communities from Finland to study Microbial Dark Matter (Phase II) - AM7a DNA metaG | ecosystem: Environmental > Aquatic > Freshwater > Lake | place: Finland: Lake Alinen...
GAAACAGGCTGAATTATACCTTTCTCCTGAATAGAAGCCATAAGATTTGAAAGCTCAACTGGATCAAACTCCTTTCTAGGCTGATATTTATTTGGCTTTATCTTACTAATAACTATATCTATTCCAAAACCTTTTTCAGCCATTTTTTCTGAAGCCGTGCTTATAGTATTACTGCCCGGAATTAACGCTCCCAAGCCCTTGCCCAGTCCTTTCGACATTTTCAACCACCTCTCTTGCTAAATTTATATAGGCCTCTGCTCCGGAACTCCTAATATCATATAATATTATTGGCTTTCCGTAAGAAGGCGCCTCACTTAAACGAATATTTCTTGGAATAAATGTCTTATAAACTTTGTCTTTAAAATGCTTAAATATTTCATCTCTTACCTGCTGAGCCAGAGTAGTTCTTCCATCGTACATAGTTAGAACAACGCCCTCTATTGAAAGAACAGAATTTAGACTTTTCTTAACCAATTCAATAGTATTCAAAAGCTTGCTTACTCCTTCTAAAGCATAATATTCACATTGGATAGGAATTAGAATGCTATCTGCGGCAGTCAGAGTGTTTAAAGTCAGGAGTCCTAATGATGGGGGACAATCTACAAATATGTATTCATATTTATCTTTAAGTGGGGCAATAGCATTCTTTAAGCGATTTTCTCGAGCCATTAGTGGGACAAGCTCTATTTCTGCGCCTGTTAAATCAATATTTGACGGGACAATGTCCATATAATTGATAGAGGTTTTTAGCAAAACCTCATCCATAGCCTTTCCGTTTATTAAACAATCATAAACGCTTGCTTCAACAGTATAAGGGTTTACGCCAAGACCACTTGTTGCGTTGCCCTGAGGATCCATATCTATAAGGAGAGTTTTCTTCTCCATGGCTCCAATGGATGACGCAAGATTTACAGCAGTTGTTGTCTTACCTACGCCACCCTTTTGATTTGCAATCGCTATGACTTTTCCCATTTTATCCCTAACCAATTATTTTAGTTCTAAAAGATTTTACATCAAAGGTTAAATTATGTCAAGAATTATATTAAATGTTTCACGTGAAACATCCACTCTTTAAAGTATTTTAGAGAAAATGTCGCTTAGCTATATTTTTAAAGGCCTTTTCTGAGGTATTCCGGTTCTTCTGGGATATTTTCCCGGGGTGGGATTATTTTTATGAATGATAACAATATTTTTTTCTTCGTTAAAAAAAGGATATTTAATTTTTTCTATTTTTTCAATCACACCGCCAAGAAGTGCAATTACAGGCTCTGTCTCTTTTATTTCATTAAGGTCCTTACCTTTCGAGGCAATAAATTTACCCCCTACTTTTACAAACGGGAGGCATAATTCAGAAATCGCACTCAAAGTTGAAACTGCCCTGCAGCAAGCAAAATCATATTTCTCTCTATATGAAATATCTTTTCCCAAATCTTCTGCCCGCTTCCAGAGTACCTCAACATTTTCAAATTGTAAAAGCTCACTGATATGCTTTAAAAATAGGCACTTTTTTGATGATGAATCTATCAAAGTAAGATTTATATCCCGAAATAATAATTTTAATGCCAGACCCGGAAAACCCCCGCCTGTCCCAATATCTATTATTTTAGTTCCATTTTTTATGTAAGGTGCGAGTGTAAAGGCATCAATAAATAGGTTTATGAAAATATTTTCGTTACCTTCTATTGAAGTAAGATCGGCTTTTCTATTCCATGAATTGATTTCGTCGATATAAACTTCAATGTCTTGAATTTTCTTGGGAGGAAGCTCCAGGTTTAATTCGAGAAAATATTTTTGAAAATTAAATTTTAGCGCCACGAAAATATTGTAGCAAATTACTCCAATTTTTTCAATGACAACCTATTATTTTTCTTCTTTCAAGTAGGATATTTTTTTGAGATAAATCATTACGGCGCTAACATCCGTGGGCGCAATACCCGAGATCCGCTGAGCCTGTCCGAGGGATTCCGGTTTTATTTTTGAGAATTTTTCAACAGCCTCGGCAGAAAGTCCGTGAACTTTCTTATAGTTTATTTCCGGGGGAATTTTTACATCCTCGTTTTTTACCGCTTTTTCTATTTGTTTGACCTGCCTTGAAATATAACCTTCGTATTTAATTTGGATCTCAGCCTGCTCTACCGCTTCCCGGTATACCCTGTTCGTCATTTTATCCTTATCCTGTAATATCTTTTCGAAATCGCCATATTTTATTTCGGGGCGCTTCAGAACTTCCGCGAGAGAGATTTTTTCCAATTTTTTTGAAGATTTATTTTCTTTAAAAAACTTTGCGCCGGCTTCGTCCGGGAAAATAAAAGTTTTCTTCAACTCTTTCAGTTTTTCGGCAATTAATAATTTCTTTTCCGAATATTTTTTAAAACGCTCGCCTGTGATAAGTCCCAAATCTTTTGCTTTTTCGGTAAGCCGGAGATCCGCATTGTCCTGTCTTAAGAGAAGCCTGTATTCCGCCCTGGAGGTAAACATCCTATAGGGTTCGGCAGTGCCCTTGGTGACAAGGTCGTCTATCAGTACACCAATATAAGCGTCAAAACGGGTTAAAATAAATTCGGGGGCATTTTTCACTTTAAGTGCTGCGTTTATCCCTGCAATCAAGCCCTGGGCCGCAGCTTCTTCGTAACCGGAAGTTCCGTTTATCTGGCCGGCAAAATATAAATTTGCTATTTTTTTTGTCTCAAGCGTATGTTTGAGTTGATAAGGCGGGCAGTAATCATATTCTATAGCATAGGCCGGCCGCATTATCTCAACATTCTTCATTGCCGGGATACTGCGTAAAAATTGGAGCTGGACATCCTCGGGCAGGCTGGATGAAAGACCGTTTAAATACATTTCAAGTGTATTTAATCCCTCCGGCTCGATAAATATCTGATGCCTTGTTTTTTCCGGAAAGCGAATTACTTTATCTTCAATAGAAGGACAGTACCTGGGGCCGACACCTTTTATCTTGCCCGCATAAAGTGGAGAACGGTGAATATTTTTTCTAATTATCTCGTTTGTATCTTCATTTGTATAAACCATAAAACACGCAATCTGCGGCATTTTTAATTCATCGGTATCAGCGGAAAAAGGGATTAAAACATCATCACCCGCAACCGGTTTTGTTTTTGAAAAATCTATTGTATTTCTATTTACACGGGGATTGGTGCCTGTTTTAAGCCTGCCTATCTCAAAACCAAGTTCTTTCAGGCAAAAAGATAGTTTTTCAGCCGAAAGTTCGCCGTTTCTGCCCCCCGGGAAAGAAGCTTCGCCAATGTGGATAAGTCCGTTAAGAAATGTCCCCGGAGTGATAATTACTGCTTTTGCAATATACGCCATACCCATATGCGTAACAACCCCGTAGGCCGTATTATTTTTTACAAGAATTTTTTCGATTATGCCCTGTTTAACATCCAGGCCTTCCTGTTCTTCCAGCACCCGCTTCATTTCGTTTTGATATATCTTCTTGTCGCATTGAGCGCGAAGAGAATGAACCGCGGGGCCCTTTTTTGTGTTTAGCATCCTGAATTGAATACCTGATTTGTCAGTAACTCTTCCCATTTCCCCGCCAAGAGCGTCAATTTCTTTTACAAGATGTCCCTTAGCAAGGCCGCCAATAGCAGGATTGCATGACATTTGGGCTATGTTATCAAGATTTATAGTAAATAGTAGAGCTTTTAAGCCAAGTCGCGCCACTGCAAGTGCTGCTTCAGCCCCGGCATGCCCTGCTCCAACCACTATTACATCATATATTTTTTCATATTTAAGTAAATGCTTATTTTTCATATTTTTATCCACAACTTATCCACATCCTCTTATAACTTTATTTTGATTGTTATTAACTATGTTGATAAATATTCAACAGCAATATAACTCTTTGTGTTTAAACGCTTTTTCGATTTTCATCACAGTTGGCATTTAGTATGTGGTGCAACTATATGCCTATCAGAAACATATTGTTATATACATCTTATCCACATTTTATCAAATATTCTGTCAGCGTACACTTTACATCATAATGACTTAGTAAAATATAAATTTTTCTTCTATTTTATTAATGTGGATATCTTTGGCAAGGCTTGTTTTACCAAAATTGCCCCGCATTGTAAAGAGAAAGATTGTATTGCCGAAATTCATGAGATCTACGGCTGTACTTAAGTTACGAAAAGGTCAAATGTTCCCAGTTTTTTGTGCTTCAGGTTTCGTAATTTATGGATTGTCGGTAAATATTTGCACTGTCCAGCCTTCCCATTCCTTTTCTAAAAGATCCAGTTTTTTTCCTGTAACCGTCTCCAGGGCAGTTTTTCCTGTTCTGTCTTTATCGTAAGTCTTTTTATATTCTTTATAAAATTCCCCGAGTAATTCTTTTTTGTAAAGATAAAGCCCAAGGTAGCGCACAGCTGCATAGAAGACCTCAATATCTATTCCTTCTGTCCAGCCGTCGTTCCCGGAAATTAATTTATCAAACCCTACATGCTTGCCCGTCCGGATTCTTTCGCAAATAGTATCAAGCCGGCCGCTTTTATAATCCACCTCCAATTTTTCCTTTACAACATTCCACTTGAGAGATTCAAAGGTAGTGGCAAGCATCTCGGTGAGCCAGCGGGGGTGTTTTTGTAAATAAAGGTTCTGATCTCCGGAATGAAGCGCATGCATATATTCATGAACAAAGGTGCCATAACCCGTAAGCCGATCGGAGACAAATATTCCGAAAGAATTTAAATAAACACCTTCAAATCCCGAACTTGTGCCCATAAGGGTCCCTATAAGTCCTTTATTAACTTCTCTATTTGCGGACATGATCCAGAGCATCGGAAACTCGCTTGGTGCTATTTTAAGGGTCTCTTTTGCAAAGGTAGCGCTTGTTACCATAGATTCTTTAAGCACCTTGATGACCCCGTTGTCCTTAATATCGGTAAAAAGAATTACATTTGTTTCCGGAATTTTTATTTCAAAATAGCTTGCCAGTTCTCTCTTTGCCCGGGCAAGCAGGGCTTCGCGCCCTTTTTTAACAAGTTCCTTTTTCCTTTTAATTATGCCGTTTAGCTTTCCTTTGCTCATCATATCCGCAAACGCTTTTTCGGCGACAACCGACGACATATCATAATAACCCTGATTAAAAGCTTCTTCAATAAAGACCAGTGCCTCTTCTTCCTGCTTCATATTGGCATAAATAACTGCTTTCAGCATAAGGATTTGCGCATCTTGCCTATTTATTAACAATGCATTATCGGCAATTTCATTTGCCTCTCTTAACTTCTTTTTATCAATTAGAGAGTAGATTTCGCTGTCTTTTGCCGAAAAAAGCGAGTGAAGCACTTTTGGAGGAGTATCGAACGAAATAGAGCTAATAAGCGCGGATAAATATTTCTCAATCTCCGCCTGCGGCTTTACATAATTGTATAGCCCTATAATATTAATAATACTGCCGGTTTTGACAAAAACCATATATCTTTTCTTTGTTTCGCTGTCTTCTTTCTTTTTTCTCTTACGGATTTTATTTTCTTCCTCTTCTTTTTCTTTCTTGTAAGTGAAAAATACCTTTATGAGTTTTCTTTCTTTTTGGAGCAGTTCTTTCTTTTCAACCAGTTTTAGGCCTTCAAAATGCTTCTCCATATTTTCCCAGTACTTATCAAAGGCCTCTTCTACCGGAATGTCCCGGAAATACTTATCCAGCATTATAAAATCCTGTATTTCCTTGTCCGGTTCCGAAAGAAATAAGGGAGGATACTGATTTTCAACATATTGCCAGCCGGCAGGTATTTTAAAGGAAAGTCCCGAGATAGCATCGGTAAATTTTGTATTAACCGGCGGAGCGGAAAAAACCAAAGACACGCAAAGAAACATCAAAGTAAGCATGTAAAAACATCTTTTTTTACACTGCATAAGTCTATTCTATATAGGAAAGATACGCGGGTCAAGTTTAAAATCAGAAAATACCGGGTTTTTCGGCATTGTTTTCTGATGTTTTACTTGGGTTTTTTAGAGCTTCGTGTTTCAAATTTTAAGCTTCTATTTAGGTTACTTTCCGATGCAGAAATTTGAAAATATTTTATTCAAAATATCGTCTGTTGAGACCCGGCCGGTTATCTCTCCGATATGATCAAGCGCTTCCCTGATATCCACGGCGGGAAATTCCTCGGACATCCCTTTTTTTATAGAGTCTATGGCTCTTTCCACCGCTACGCCTGCTTTTTGAAGCAGGTGCTTGTGCCTCGTGTTGGTAATAATAATATTTTCTCTTCCGGCAGGGCTTTTTTCCCGCACAGCCTGCACCATAGTTTTTTTCAGTTGAGATAGGCCGGTCTTATTTTTTATGGAGATATTCACTGCTTTTTTTTCTTTAAATGTTTTCGCTGCGTCTATTTTTTGCTTTAAATCTGTTTTATTTACGACTATGATAACTTTTTTCCCGGCTGCCAGGTTCATTATCTCATAATCTTCTTTAGAAAGACCGGTTGACCCGTCAAACATAACAAGAAGCAGATCGGCTTCTTCAAGAGATTTTAGCGAGCGCTCAATGCCTTTTTTTTCGACAAAATCGTTCGAGGCCCGGATTCCCGCCGTGTCGGTAAGCACAAAAGCAATGCCTTCGATATTTATAGTTTCTTCTATGATATCCCTGGTGGTGCCCGGAATATGCGTGACTATGGCGCGTTCTTCCTCAAGCAGTTCGTTTAAAAGGGAGGACTTCCCGACATTAGGCCGGCCCACTATAGCCGCCTTGACTCCCTCACGAAGCAGTTTTCCTGATTCTGCCGTTGCAACCAGTCTGTTAATTTCTTTAAGAATATTAATAAGATTTTTTTTAACACCGTTAAGGTCGGTCGTCTCTATCTCTTCCTCCGGAAATTCAATATTGGCTTCTATCATAACACAGGCGCCGGTAAGTGCTCCGGCCAGCTCTTTTATCTTATTTGAGAGATTCCCCTTTAGCTGGCTTACCGCGGCTTTGAGCCCTTCTTCTGTCCTGGCTTTAATAACATCTATTACGGCTTCCGCTTGCGCCAGGTCTATTCTGCCGTTTAAAAAAGCCCTTTTTGTAAATTCCCCGGGTTCCGCCAGCCTTGCGCCTCCCTCAATAAGAAGTTCGAGAGTACGCCTTACCGGAACCGGACCGCCGTGACAGTTTAGTTCTACAATATCTTCTCTGGTATAGGTCGACGGCGCGCGCATAACGCCGACAATTACTTCATCTATTATTTCTTTATTTTTAGGATCCACAATGAAACCGAAGTGAGTCGAGAAGGAGGCCGCTTCTTCGAGTTTTTTGTCCTTTAACGGTTTAAATATTTTTTTTGCAATATTTAAGGCATCTTTTCCGGAAAGACGGACTATAGAAATGCCGCTTTCCCCGGCAGGGGTGGATATTGCAGCTATTGTATCTTCATTAAAGGTTTTCATAAGAGGCTACTTTTTAATCTTAATTTTAAGTTCATTGGAGACCACCGGCTGCATAATCCAGCCTTTTTCATAGCCATTAAGAACCGGGCTCGGGACATAAGAAACCGCCAAGCTAAGCTCGGTTTCCGTATCATTTTCCTTTGCAGAAAGAGCAATAAGGTCTGAGGCGAGCGCGCTTCCCGGCTCTATTGTAAACAAACCCGACTCGAGCGCCTCTACTTCCGCTATTTTTGAAAGATCTTTCTTTAGTCTCTTTAAAAACCGGCCTTTATTCAAAATAACCAGGTCAAAACCAAGGTTACCTTCCCGGTCATTAATCCCTGCTACCGGCTGCGTCCCGGCATTTTTTAACAACAGGCTTAACTTTATTTCTTCTCCGGTATTATATTCCTGTTTCTCCGTGACTATCTCCAATTTCAATTGTTCCAAAGCAGCCTGCTCGATACCCGTAAATATATCTTTATGCTGCTCTTTGTTTTTTGCTTCACAAAAAGTAATCTTTTTTTGAATAACGGCAGCGGGCAAATCAAAACTATCCTCGAGGAGCAAAAGTTCTTTAAATACCCCGGCGGCCAGATAATAAGCCTTCAGCTCCAAATAGGCCCCGGCCGTATAATAGCAGGTTCTGAAGGTTTTTTTCTTGAAAGCAGTTTCTTTCAAAGCCAGCAGATTTAAAAAACGAAGATTGACCAGATAATCTTTAACGGACATAAGCGGGGAAATTTCCAGAGCCCTTTTTAAATTTCCTTCAGCGGCCAGACATAAGGAAAAAAGTTCCGTCGCGGCTTCATCCGTCGTTCTTTCAGTGCGCCCGGCAGCATTTTCATACAGTGAAAGGTATTCGAGAGCAAGTGCATAGTCATTTTGACCGTAATAAAAAATATTTGCTGCCTCTTTATACGCTTCCTTGTCCCTTTTCACTAAAAGTTTTTTTAAAACCAGGGACGCATATTTCTTAAATTCTTCGCCGCGGCTTTTCGGGTAGTTTACGGATAATTCTAAAATCACATTTTGCGCCAGGCTATTTTTCAGGAGATTTAAAAGAAGTTCTGCCTTTTCGCTGCTTACCGGTTCATGTAACAGCATTTTCGCCGCCTGCTCAAAGGAAAGAGCGACCGCCGAACGGGCTGCCAGCTGCATAAGGGCCGTCTCTTTGAATGCGTCTTCTATAAGCGGAATTGTTCTTTCATCTTTCATCATTGCTGAGGCTAAGAGCAGGTAACCAAATATTTTATTGTTAACCAGAGTTTTTTTCCCCTGCGGGTCTTTGGCGGTAAGAAGCTCCTGCCAGAGTTGTTCTTTGGCGGTTTCGAAAGAAATGAGGCCAAGCTCTTTTGCCGCCTGTTCGCAAAAATAATCCTGCCTGACGGCTGCTTTGTCTTTGATAACCTGTGTCCATTTTTTTGCCCGCTCTTCGACGGGAAGCAAAGCAGCTTCCTCGCGCAGTTTAATGAGCTCTATTGCCTCCCGGGCGGCCTGGCGCACAGGATAGACATCTTTTCTTAAGGAGTAAGGATCGTAGAGAAGGGTATTTAGATGCTGAATGGTTTTTGCGCTTCCGCGCTCGCCAAGAATTTTTGCGGTCAAGAACCTGACCTGCGAGCTTTTGTCTTTTAACACGAAAAAAAGAGTTTCAGTGGTAAGTTCATCCGGCTCAAATACGCCTTCATAAATCTCTCTTACTATCCTTTCTCTAATATATCCGCTTCTTGCTTCTTTTAGGAGGGCATAAATATATTTTTTTACTTTCTCGCCGGGAAGAAGGAGGTTTTCAAGATTTTCATTTTTTATATTTACGGAAAAGCCGGCTTCGGGCAGCTCCCCCGTGTCAGAATCTCCGTCAAGAACAGAAGCCTTTAGAGGTTCGCAGTACTTTTTTATTTTTTCTTCCTGTTCTGTGGCTTTAGCTTTTTCCTCCAAATCCAAAACTCCGGGTAGAGCCGGGGCGGAGGCAGGAGTTTCAGATGTAGTTTCTTTGCTAATGGTTAAAGGCAGAGATTCCGGATTTTCTCCGGAAAAAAACACAGCCGGTAGAACCAGCATTCCAAATAAAACATATGTAATTACGCATATTTTCATGCTTTTTAGGCTGCAGGAGCTCCCCTGTTAACCATTACCTGTTGGGCTATGCCAAGAATGTTTTGAACGACCCAGTAAAGAATTACGCCTGCGGGCAGGGACCAGAAAAATATGGCAAACATTATCGGCATCATCCACATCATCATTTTTGCCTGCTGCGGATCCGTAGACGGGGTCATCTTCTGCTGAATTATCATCGTAATTATCATAATTGCTATCAGAATAAAATACGGATCCTTTGTGGAAAGGTCTTTCCATATTAGAAATGAAGCGTTTCTAAGTTCAATTGCATTGGCCAAAACGGCATAAAGCGCCACAAATATCGGGATCTGAAGAAGCATGGGCAGGCAGCCGCCTAAAGGATTTACTTTCTTTTCCTTATAAAGTTTCATTGTTTCTTCGGTTTGTTTCTGGGGATTATCTTTAAACCGTTCGCGAAGTGCGGTTATTTCCGGCTGCACTTCCTGCATTTTCTTCATCGCAATGTAACTCTTTTGTGTCGGCCACCAGGTAATGACTTTAACCAGGATAGTAAGAAGAATAATAGCCAATCCCCAGTTTTTACAAATTCCAAAGAGCCATTTTAAAACCACGAGCATCCAGATGGCGAGCCAGGAGAACCAGCTCCAGCCCATTTCCATAGCGCGATGCAGCCCGGCTTTAAAGGCCTTAAGATTTTCATAAACCAGCGGGCCCTCATAGAGTGTGATACTTTGCTCCACTCCTTTTTCACCGTCAAACTCCGGCAGCAGTAGAGCAACCAGAGGCATTATATAGGGCACCTCATAAACTTTGTTGCCTTTTAATTCGTTGGCCGCCGAAAGTTTAACCTTCGGGGTATAAAGCACCGCATGCTCGAAGCCTTTGTAACCGGCTTCCGGCTTTAAGAGAAAAGCCGACAAATAATATTTATCTTTAACGCCTATCCAGGAAAGCGCGCCTTTATCAGTTTCCTTAGCGCCGGTTTTTAAGAACATTTCAAAAGTGCCGTCAGGGTTAGTTCTTTTGTCATAGGTAAAAGTGTTTTTAATAAGTTTCTCGTCAAGATAATGCATATGCGCAAAAGGAACAACCTTGTCCTTTATAGCGCCCAAATTTTCCTCGGGAATCCGTATTCCGTCGCTGTCGTAAATGAAATGATTATTAACACCGGCGCCGAGAAATAATTTTGCATCCGCAATTTTTTTAACTTCTTTATTCAGGGATTTTATAAAGAGTGTTATATCACAGGCAAAATTATCTTTTTTAAAGTTATAGATTTTTTTCACCTCGACAACATTTTTTACCGTTACCATAAACTCCGCGCCGGTCTCTGTTTTCTTTGCGGTATAAATAACCCTGTCGTAGAACTTAAGCGAGGGTATCTCAAGCGTGCCGGGAAAAGTATTGAGTTTGTTATTCCAGATCAAATTTACGGGCTTTCCGTTTTCCTTGTATTCTTTTAAGACCCAGCCGGTAATTTTTCCGCCGGCAGTGTCAAATTTTACGACGGCATAGGGAGTATCAAACAACAGCTCCTCGCCGGTAAGCGCGGGTTCGGCCGAAACTTCTTTTTTTTCTTCTGCTTTCTTTTGCGCGGCAGGAACGGCAACTCTGGCTTCAGGGGTTATTTCCGCTTTTATTGCGGAGGCCGCCATAGGCACGGTTTGTTTTTGCGCTTTTGGAGAAAACATCTGAAAAGCAATCAGCACTGCAAAAGAGAGCGCCGCTGCCAATACTAATCTTTTTCCTTCTTTCCCCATTGTATTTCTCCTTAAAAAACAGTTTTTAGCAGATAATTTCCCTTCTGCGGATTAATATTTTTATTTAGTAATCTTACCATAATATATAGTAAACTCAACCAAAAATTACAGCAGTCTATAATACGCTAAATGGCTAGGTTTTACAAGAGCAGACGCGGATATTTACGGCCAATATGAGCTAAAAGGTCAAAAGGTCTATAAACGTCTGTAAAAGTTTATAAAGGGGTGAATGCTATTTTACCTTTACGGACATTTACGGACACACAGTAATATCTCTGAGGGTGGCATTTAAACCTACCTCAGTATGAGCAGAAACGTCTTTACTCAAACCTGAGAGCTTCTATAGGATTGAGTTTTGCGGCTTTTCTTGCCGGAAAGAGCCCGAAGATGAGGCCAATCGACGCGGAAAATAAAGTGGAAAGAATTATAGACCAGGAAGTCACAACAACAGTCCAGCCCGCAAATGCTGACATGGCCAATGCGATAAATACGCCAACCACTATTCCGATAATACCGCCGCCAAAAGTCATAACTATGGCTTCTATCAAAAATTGCAGCATTATATCCTTTTCCTGGGCGCCTATTGCTTTTCTAAGCCCTATCTCTTTTGTCCTTTCCGTGACCGAGACCAACATTATGTTCATGATACCGATACCGCCGACCAAAAGCGAAATCGCGGCAATACTGCCAAGCAGCATGCTCATAGTGTTGGTCATGCTTTTCATCGTATTCTGGATGTCTTCCATATTTCTTATCTGAAAAGAATCAAGTTCATTCTGTTTTAAATCGTGCTTTGCGATAATTATCTGCCTTATCTGTTCCGAAGCATCAGCCATCGCATCCAAATTTAGCGCTTCTACATCGATAGAGTCGACATAAACCTTACCGAGCAGTCGGTACATCGCCGTAGTTACGGGCACGACGACTATGTCATCCTGATCCTGAAAACCGGTCGAACCTTTCTGCGGCAGGACTCCGATAATATTAAAATTATTCCTGTTAATTTTTATGGTTCTTCCTATAGGATCAGTATTGCCGAACAACTGGCTCACGACCGTTGTACCGACCACCGCAACTTTTGTGCGCGCTTTAACTTCTTCCTCGGTAAAGAATCTGCCGAAATCCGGTTTGGCGGCCCGGATCTCCGAATATAGCACTCCGACGCCTTGAACTCTCGTACTCCAGTTTTTATTTTCAAACACCACCTGCACCCGGCCGCTTACGGTAGGCGAAACTGCTTTTATACTGCCGCCTGCCTTACCCAGAGCTTCAGCATCGCTGAGAGTAAAACGGGTCACAGCGCCCGCCCCGAGAGAAACTCCTCCGACATTGCTGCTGCCGGGTAAAACCATAAGAAGATTTGATCCGAGAGAAGCCAGCCTGGCCTCCATGGATTGCTGCGCCCCTTTTCCCAGGGCTAGCATGGCGATTACCGCGCCCACGCCTATCAAAATACCGAGCATGGACAGAACCGAACGCATTTTATGGGAAAATATGGATTTTAACGCCTGGGGAAGATGATCCATTAAAAGCGCGGACCAAAAATTTGTTTTCTTCCTGGCAAAAAGTTCTGCAGCATTAAGTTTTCTTTCTCCGTCAGGAAGAGTTATCTTCTTTACCTTTTTAATATCTGACACTATTTTGCCGTCAAAGACTGTTATTATTCTTTTAGCTCTCTCGGCCATTTCCTTTTCGTGGGTTACCATTACTATCGTCTTGCCTTTTTTATTAAGGTCTTCCAAAATAGCCATTATCTCTTCTTTGCTTTTTGAATCCAGGTTTCCGGTAGGTTCATCCGCAAAAATAACCAGCGGATCATTAACCAGCGCTCTGGCTATTGCGACCCTCTGCTGCTGCCCGCCGGAAAGTTCATTGGGAGTGTGATTCTCCCTTTGTTCAAGTTCCACCTGTTCGAGTTTTTCATGGGCCTTTGCTTTCAGGCCTTTTTTCCCCGCATAGATAAGAGGAAGTTCAACATTTTCCAGGGCCGAGGTTCTGGGCAAAAGAAAGAACTGCTGGAAAACGAAGCCGGCAACATTGCTTCTAAGGATGGCCAGTTTGTCATCTTTTAATTTTGCGACATCCTCGCCAAAAACCGTATATGCCCCGGTATCCGGCCGGTCTAAAAATCCCAGGATGTGCATAAGGGTGGACTTACCTGACCCCGAGGCCCCTATGATGGCAAGAAATTCCCCCTGCTCTATCTTAAGTGAAACATCCCGGAGGGCCTGTACTGTTATATCGCCCATCTGGTATGTTTTGCTGACATTCTTTAATTCAATCACAGGTTTTATCCTTTGCTTTCACTGTTTAAAATTATTTCCCAGCTTTAATGGCAGAATACAAGACAACAAGGTTTAGTAGTAGTACTTTTCCTGCTAGCTTATCCTCTTTCTTTCTCTTTCTCTTTCTGAACCTCCAACCATCCGACCATCAAACCCTCTAAACTACCTTCCCCTTCCACCCCCGCCTGCTCCCGCCACTGGTCTTGTAGGCATAAACGGGCTGCTCCCCGGCGCTCCGGTTGACAATGAGAATTTCTTTGATTCAATTATGATTTTATCGTCCGGCCCGACCCCGGAAATTATCTCAATATTTGCTGCATCTGCGAGGCCCGTCTTCACTATTACTTTAACAGGCTCGAGGACCCCTTCCTTCTTAACCATCACATAACTATCGCCAATGCTTGCATTGTTTTTATTTTGATTACTTTCTCTACTGTCACTCCCTCCGCTTCCCTTTCCCTGTCTGCTGTCTGTACTTTTTCCGCTTCTGCCGCTTCCACTGCTTTCTTTCTTTACTGCGGCAAGAGGTAAAATTAATATATCCTTTTTTCTATCCTGTATGATATCCACATTTGAACTCATGCCGGAACGAAAAACAGATGGAATATTTTTTGGAATTATTTCCACATCATAGGTGGTAACATTATTCACCAGCTTGGATTCGTAAGAAATATGGTCAACCGTCCCCCGCTCTTTTACCTCCGGATAGGCATCCAGTGAAATCTTGGCCTCCTGTCCTACTTTTACCTTGCCTATATCAGTCTCGTCCACTTTGGCATTCACGACAAGCTTGTCGGAAAGCACAAGCACTGCGGTGGATTGTGTCACTGACTGCCCCGGTTCGACATTCCTTACTATAACTTCCCCGTCTATCTGCGCTATTATCGGCGTTTGTTTATAAACATCTTCCCAGTGCTTTATCACTTCGGGGCCCTGGCTCCTGGCCGCATCAAGCACCACAGTTCTTTCCGTGGAGCTTAGCCAGGCGAGGATTTGTCCTTTTTTCACTTTATCGCCTTCTTCCACCAGAATGCTGTCCACGCGCCCGGCCACAGTAGGTTTCATCTCCACCCTGTTTTTCGGTTGCACATTTCCCGTGGTTGAAATAAGTATCTCAATTTTTCCGATTACCGGAGAAACTATCTTGACTTCGCTCTTTTTTGCCGCGGTTTTGTTACCGTAAAAATAATACGCCGCCCCGCCACCGAGCAAAAGGACAACCACTGTTATTATTATTATTTTTTTCATCAATCCTCCGGTCTTTTATGACGTTATGCAAAAGAAAACCCCGAGCGTTAGCTCGTGGGATGAATTTGGCATGAACAATCGATAATATTCCAATCGTCGAAACTCCGGGCGTAAGCTCGGAGAGGTTCATAAGTACAAGGTACGAAGTACAAAGTTAAATTGTGCTTAGCTTTTATCATCTATTATTCGTTATTCATTGCCTTATTCCAGAGCTTTGCCCTGAGCATTCAGCCAGGCATTCTCTGCACTTAGAGAATTGATCTGCGCATCCAAAAGTGATTTTTTTGAATTAACAAGATCATCTTCTATAATGGTCCAGTTATCAAAAGCTATTAGTCCGCTTAAATATTGCACTTCAGCTATTTCCGCACGCGACTTGGTCGCTTCTAGGAATTTATTCCTCACACCCACCAGATCCAATGAGTTCTTCAGGTTTATCCAGGTGTTAAAAAGCGCAACCTCAAGATCAAAAGCAGAGGAAATAAGGTCAAATTCCGCCTGAATAATAGCAGAGGCTGCTCTTTCCACCTGCGCCCCGTTCTTTCCCCCGTCAAAAAGCAGAAGCGACAGACTGATTCCCGCTGAAAGATCAGGTACGCTCCAATTGAAGTTAGAGGCGCTTTTTCCCGCACCGCCGCTTAAGGAAATCTGCGGAGCTGTCGTTGTTTGAATTGATTTAAGGCCGTATTCCGCAATATTTTTTTGCGCCAGGCTTTGTTTATAGGAAGGATTTGATTCCACCAGCTTTTTCAGGTCCGGTTTGTCTTTTTGTTCAATTTTTATATCCACCCCGGAAATAACTTTTACCGGGCTATCGTTCTTTCTGCCCAGTTGTCTTAAAAGCTTTGTCGAAGCCAGCTCCAGATTGCGCTTTGCCGCAGTTAGCTCATAGTCCGCCTGTAAAAAATTGGCTTCCGCGAGGAGAACCGACCCCTTGTGCTCGCTGCCGGCATCATAACTTAATTTTACCATATCGTAATTTTCTTTCCTGCTTTTTTTTATCTCCCCGGTGATATTAACAAGTTCCTGGGTTTTAAGCAGATCTAAAAATGCGATTCTAAGGCTATACCTTACCCCTGCGGAGGCTGCTTCATAAGCAAATTTTGCAGCGTTCACCCTTTCTCTGGTTACGGCCGTGTCAAACGCAAATTGGTTCCCGTCATAAAGCGTGTACCTGCCGGACAGGCTGTAGCCGCTGGACGCGCTATAGGTCCCGGAAGATAGTGTGTAGGAATTATTCTGATTTAAGCTGCCGCTTACCTGCGGGAGATTACCGCATTGCAACGCCAGCAGGTCTTTTTCCGCCTGAAAAATCTTTTCTTTGGCGGATTTGAGATCAGGGCTGTTTGACAAAGCTTCTTTTACACAAGTCTCCCAGGACAGTACTGTCTCTTCCGCAAAAATTAGCACCGGAAGAAGAAATATCATAAGTATTTTATTAAATTTCATAGTATTTCCTTTTTTAACGGCTTTCTGCGGGTATTTTGCTCCCGGTGGAATAAACAAAAAGAAACCTTCGCCTGTTTGCCCGGGCGAAGGTTTCTTCCGCCTATTTATTTACTTTTGCAGTTTTCCTCGCAGGTTTTTAATTTAGCGCGCAATTCCATTATCTCTTTCATTTTTGCCATATTTTCCATGACGGCTTTATACATCTCCGGATTTTCCGTTTTCATCTTTTCCAGCTGCTCGGGAGACGGCCCTCTTTGACCCCTTTGCCCTCTCTGTCTCTCGCCGTTCTGTTTAACATTGTCTCCTTCTTTTACATTCTGCTTTTCTCTCTTGGCCTCCATCTCTTTCCGGTCGGCCTCTCTCTTTGCCATCAGCTCTTCATATTTTTTGGGGTCATTCTTTTTTAATTCTTCAAGTTTTGCCTGTTCTTCGTCGCGCAGTTTTTTTATTTCTTCCTGCTTGGCTTTTATCTGATCTACAATACCCTGGCAATCGGGACAATCGGTCTTTACCTCTCTTGGCATGTTACCTCTTTCCTTCTGTCCTCCTGCCGGTTTCTGGCTTTCCTCTGCCAGGAGTGCCCCGGAAAATATCAAACTCAAGCATACTGCTCCTCCGACCAACATCTTGTTCATTCGCATAACTTCCTCCCTGTTTCTATAATATCTACTCTGTTTTTGACGAAGTAACTAGAACTTTTGTTTACGCCTGCTCTTGCCATGTTTTACCCTTCCCTACTTAGACCCGATATGCCGTCAATTAGTTCCCGTTTAAAACCGGTAATCTTATTTTATGCTCATACAGTATTGAATAATATTTTTATCCATCTCCCCGGAGATAACCGTGTTTTCATTGAAGCCGGAGACGGTTTCGGAAAGTACATAATCAACACTGCTCTTTAAAGTAGGAGTTTGCTTTGTTTGATAGAAAACTCCGGCGCCGGCTACAACAAAAAGCGCTGCTGCCGCGGAGAATAAAATACGCATATTTTTAAGTTTAGCCGTTTTTCTTTTAATCACTCTTTTGGCGATCTCCCGGCTCCAGTTTAAGCTGTTTATGCGTTCCTCTGTCATTTGGTCAAGCCTGTTCATTATTTTTGCCTCCTTTGTTCATCAAGGTGTAAATCATTCTTCTGCCGCGATGCAGCCTTGATTTTACGGTTCCCCGGGGTATTAATAATTTAGCCGCTATTTCTGTTTCGTTTACTCCTTCATAATGCAGCATGATAATGGTCCTATATTTCATCGGGAGCTCCCCGATCTTTTTCATTACTTCGCTGAAAATATATCCGTGCTCTTCTTCTTTTTCCGGCACGGAAATATCTCTTGAGAACAAGGTAAACCGCTCTCTTTTGGTCTCCTCATTTTTTAACTTACCGTTCATTCTTAAGGACTCGTTTCTTGCGATAGCATAAAGCCAGGTGCTTATTTTTGATTTGTTTTGAAACTTATCTTTTACCAGGCTCTTATAGGCCCTAAGATAGGTCTCCTGCACCACATCGTCTATTGCGTGCGCGTAATGCTCAAAAAGATGCGACCTTACCGCCGCCAAAACAATACCTTTAGTCTCGTTTACTATCGCGGCAAACTGTTCTTCGCTTACCTTCATTATTTATTAGGCTCCGGCCTTTCCGCGGTTATTTCTTTCCTGCCGTGCTCCCGTCTCGGACCGGACCTTCGCTCCGACCCAAGCTCTTTTAATATCTCCGTAAGCTTTTTTCTTTGGGACGGGGTTAAAATTGCGTGAAATTTAGCCAGCTGTCCTATCATAAATCTGCGCATTTCTTCTTTTTGGGCGGCTTGCGTATCCATTATTTTATTCAATTCTTTTTCGTTAAATTTTTCCCCTTCTATCTGTTTTGTAAAAGCCGCTTCCATTTCTTTCATCTCTGCCGGAATTGATTTCTTTTTTTCCGCATTTTTTTTGAGAATCTCTTCCTTTATTACGGCGGTTGTCAACTTCTGGCTTTCTGTAAGATCCAAAGACGAGGATATTTTATCTATCATCTGCCCGAGCTTCTCTTCAAATCTTTCCGGTTTTTTCTTAGCACAGCCAAAGCCGGCCGCTAAAAATATCCCCGCTAAAACTATCAAACAGATAATGCTTGTTTTTTTAAACATTTATCTCCTCCTATAAAA
>Ga0114951_10002966_pt1 | contig 18332 bp, 35 predicted proteins | sample AM7aDNAmetaG_FD_88677 | JGI IMG/M metagenome (GOLD analysis project Ga0114951, IMG submission 88677) | Freshwater microbial communities from Finland to study Microbial Dark Matter (Phase II) - AM7a DNA metaG | ecosystem: Environmental > Aquatic > Freshwater > Lake | place: Finland: Lake Alinen...
ATTAAAAGGATCTGTGGGTCCATCATCATTTTTTCGGTAGTGATCATTCTTTTTATGGTTGCCCGAAAACATGTTGAAATATCAATCTGGGAGAAAATTGAGCCCTTTTGCAAATTCCTTGTTTACATTGCTTCCTTATATTTTGGTATCAATGCCATCCTTGATGTAGCAAAAATGGTCAAGGGACCAGGAGGGGATCCATCCGGATGATCATCGAGCAGCTTTTTTAATTGAGAAACCCCATATTATTCTTTTACAGAACATTATGGGGTTTCCTTATTTGTTTGTACGGTTGTTCGAATTATAACCCTTTTACCTTGCGCAATTTAAGAGGCTCTTTTACCTGGGAAAACGGCATTACTTTGCTTTTTTCGGGTCCATTTTGATATTCCAGGCCGATTTGTTTTATTCTGTCTCTGATTTCGCCGATTTGCCGTTGCTTGATCTTCAAAATTCGCATCTCAATAAAATGTCTCTTTTTGTGCCGGAGTTCAATCAATGGCTCCAGCCAGTTTACAAGGATTTCAACTATCTGATCAAGATATTTGAACGAGAAGAAATTACCGTTGGCCCATCCATTCCTGTCAGAAAGCAGAGTGAATAGGCGTGTAAGTTCAAAATTTGAATCATCAGCCTTACGAATGATATAACTATATTCATTACCAAGGTAATACCATGCTTCGCGGTATTCAGTAAAACACAATGTATAAGCATCATTTAACAGAAATAAGATTTCTGTTAACTCTTCATTGATGTGGTATACTGCGGAATTAAACTTCCTTCGATCTGATATTCTTACACTTATACCATTCCCGAGGCACAGCGTGTTACTGTGTGCATGTTTAAAAATGCTTGATTTATCGGGGTTTCTGGACTGAATCAATTTAATCTTTTTCATACATGGGGGTTATACGGTGCATTTTGCTATTCGTTACTTCATTGATATTCAGTTATATTCATCTTCTTATTTGTCTTATAATTAATATATAGGTTAATTGAATGTAAACAAATAAAAATCAATTATCGAAGTGAGGGGGCTGTTTTCGGCCTCCTTTTTTTTTGCCCTGATCATGTTTAAGTTTACGTTTAGATAACATGAGTTAATAAATTTGTAATGTGATATGTAAAACGGTCTACCATCATGTTTACCAACGGACGGACCGCCCGGCAGTCCTCCGGGTAGTCCTCCGGGTAGACCCCCCGGCAGACTACCGGGAAGATTACCAGCAAAATCAATCCTTTTAAAAAATACATCATGGCATTAGTTCCTAAAACGATCAAGACACAGCAGGAAACGGTTGACCTGTGGAAAAAACTGTTGGCAGACAGTGATTGCAAAACAGAAGGGCAGTTTTTTGAATCCCTGCTGGAAAACTACCAGAATCCACCAACTAAGTTTGTCGCGGACCCTGTAGACCAGGAAACCATCCAGAAGCTGCAAGAGGCAAACAAAACTCTCCGGGTTATTGCTGATAGTGGCACTGAGGCATTGGAGTTATGCCAGGGGCAGTTGACTGTACTGCAGTCGGAAAACGAAAGGTACAGCGCAATTCTGGAAAAGCTTGACCGGCAGTTTAGACCCTATCTGTTGTTGGCAAAAAAAGAAGGCATTGCCGGAAGCTATCCTGAAATGTTTTCCGAGATGCTCAATACAATCCATTTGTTATCCAGGAACCTGAAAGAAAAGCCCTGGGTGATCACTACGGAGGATCAATTATGGTTAGACAGCAATCCGGAGGAATAATAATGGACATTGAAAAACAAATTAAAACATTAGCAAGTACGTGCTTCCTTTTAGAAATTGAGCGTGATCAGGCGCGCTCCGATGCTGCGAAGGTTTCAAAAACTTACCTTTCTATTCTGGAAATGTTTGATCTAAAAAACAAATCCTTCCAGCAGCTCATGATGGAAATACCTAAAATATTGATCCGGGTGCAGCGTGATCCATCGCTGTTTAACTTCATAACGCCAGAAGTCAATGAAATAATCGAAAAATACAAGGACTATGATTACAATAAAGAACAAGGACCTAAAGGATGATGAGTTGCTGTTAGACCTTTCAGAGCCGACAGAACAAAAAGAGATCCTTATACCAGGTCAAATTGTCAGCGAAAACGACGAAGCACCATTATCCAGCCCACCGGATGATTTGTTAAAAGACTTTTTGCCAGAGCCTGAACCCGAGAAAACAACGAAGCCAGAACCGGCCCCGGTGGTTGAAGTTCCTTTTATGGATTATGATGAAACCGCGGAAATGTATCTGGGGATCATGGATGCGGCTGTCTGCATGTTCGGACCTTCATTCTATAAAAGCAAAAGGATTGCACCAGACAAGCGGGAAGCATTAGAGGTGCTTGCTGAAAAGGTGCGGTCTGTAAAGGGTCCAGTTTTGTCTGTCCTTGAGGATGATGAGCTGCCTTTATACGCACAGTTCAAGGACTATGAAGCCTTTTTGGATGCACTACCCATGAAGGATAAGGAAAAAAAAATGATGATTAAACCGCTTGCTAAGCTCCTGGAGAAATACAAAAAGCAACCTGGACCGGAAAGCGCGCTCATGATGGCGGCCCTATTGTATCTCGTTCCTCGTGCTGGCAATCTTTACGGTGTAAACTTCAAACTTTAAATCATGTTCAATCCTTATCCTGTAAAATACGCTCATATCCCTGGACACAAACCGGCTGAGGTTGTTGAGGAAATTTTCAATAAAAACAAACTGGTTGCAATCCGGGTCCGCTGGACAAATTTGCCCCCCGGTAAAGACAGTAACGGCAAGCAATTACCCTGGGAGGTCAAAACAGTAAAATGGACCCCCGCAATTAAATTCCTTTACAAACCGCCGTGGTACCGCAAAATGTATATTGAGGGTCTTAAATGGCTTGTTAAAACTTTAAAAAAGTATCACAAACCCGAAACTGTAGCAGATGCGAATTAATAAAGTTACTTGCTTGGTGGGTAAAAGGGGGAGCGGGAAAACGACATATTTAATCAAAATTCTCACAGAGCTGGCTTTGCATCATCCGGATCGTGGGATTTTGATTGTTGACATGATCCAGAACCAGGCATATAAGGACATTCCTTTGATGGATTTTGACATGCTGGACCGTTGGACGGGAAAAGGCATGTACAGGATAAGCGGTGAAAATATTGAGGAGATTGTAGCCCTGATCACAGGTAAGGTCAGAAACTGCTTTGTTGTTTTTGAAGATTCAACCCGGTTCATTTTAAAGGTACTTTCAAGGAATGTTCGCAAATTAATTGTTGACAGCAAGCAAACCAATAATGATATATTCTTTGTGTATCATGGCTTTCGGCTGATCCCTCCGGAAATGTTCCAGTGGATTGATAACCTTGTGCTTTTCAAAACAAAGGGCGGTCCTGATTATCGCCGTGATGATCTGGAAGATTTCGAGTTAATCAATGAAGCCTGGATAAAGGTCCAGCGGCATCCGGATCAATATTACAAGCAAACTATTACGCTTTGACAAAGGAGATTATAATACCATCCGCTGAGCCGATGAACAAAAAGCAGTTAGCTACTTTGTACAAGGTTTGTATAAAGACTTTTAACCGCTGGCTTAAACCTCATGAAAAGGAGGTAGGTAAGCCGGTCGGGTATTTGTATAAAGCTGACCAGGTTCGGAAAATCATAGAATTGATCGGTATACCTTAAAAAATCAGATCCTTTTAAGGAGTTTTCGCGCATTTTGAAGCATAACCGCTGCCATTGATGGAAAGCGGTTTTTTTTTGTGTTACACCTTTGCCGGCAACTAAACAAATTCAGCAAAATGACAAATGTAGTAGAACAGGCTGTAGATGTTAAAAAGATTTTCAACATCAAGCACATCATTACCACGCTCGCGATTGTGATAATCGTTGTGTGGGTTCTTCAGAAGGTCGGCAAGCAGACGATCACGCTGTATGACAACGCCGGAAAAGAGTCAGGTCGCGGCGAGGTCAAGTACACAATGACCGGACTTAAAAAGAAATAAACTTTTAAATTCAGCAAACATGAAAAAAATTATTTTCGCCCTCTCAGGGCTTTTGATCATTGCTTTGAGCTTCGCAGTATCGCACTCCGAGGCACACACTTTTGTTACTGCTGGTGCAACTACTTTGGTAGCGGCAGGTCCCGGCGGTATGTCTATTGAGGCTATTGAACGCTTTGCCAGCAATCAGCTTTCCAGTTTTGACGGTCAGCAGTTTGAAGGTTATCAGGAAAACTATCCGGGTCAGGAAGGCTATCAGGAAAACTATCCCGGTGGCGAAGGTTATCAGGAATATCCGGGCGGTGATGGCTACCAGGAATCTTTTGAAGGTTACGACGGTTCCAATGACCATTTCATGGACTTTGGCGGAGCTAACTTAACTTTTGCAAACGCTGCAATGTCAAACAAGATCTTCACGATTACTGTTACCAATGCTTCACAGGCTGCACGTACTTGTTATCTGGCTCCTGGATTGATGTACATGGCTAATTCTGGTGGCGATGGTTTTATTAAAACAGGTGCCTTCAATGACAAGGGCGGAAATGCTGGTTTAACCGGGCAGGGATCACCTACGCCGATTGAGCTTTTCTACTCTTACACATACAAAGTTCCTACCTCAATTATCGGGATTAAAATTCAGTCAGACAGTGCCGCACAGATCGAACAGGCTATTGTTATACGTCACCAGTCACCATTCAGGGAACTTGGTTCACGTAACCTTTACCCGACTGTTGTACAGAACGAAAACACTTTCCGCGAAAAGATCGCAACCCTCCAAACTCCCGATCTGATGATTTCAGACCAGGTACAGATTGAGGTTGTTATCCCCGCCGGAGCTACAACCACTTTTAATATCCTTTGCGGTGGTGGACACAATTCCAGCAAGGCCCTTGAAACAAAACGGGCACTTGCAAATAGGAATATTTCACGCAGATCCCGTCCCGCACGCCCGGCACGTCCGGCAATCGGAGCAGGAAGGGTATAGTCTGTAACCATACAAACAGGATTGCAAGATGACAAACGAAGATAAAGGCTTGCAGATCCTTCACCAATTAGTGCAGCAGTATCCAATGGGAACTGCTGCACTTTTTACAGGTGCAGGGTTAAATGGTGTGAATCCAAGCGCACACACGCTGGCAGCGGCATTACGCAGGGGTGATGTAAGTTTCGACGGTCTTTATGATCGCACGCTGGGAGCTTCCAGCAGCTTCAACGCAAACACGTCTCCACTGATGCAGTTGACAATGGCAGAGGCAAGCAAACAGTCCGCTCCTGCATCAAGTACGAAGGATAAACAGAAATTCGGTGATATTCTTTCCGGATTGCTGGGAGCTGCCGGACAGGCTGCCGACGTTTACAACAAATTCAAGAATCCGGGGGCAGCTCCAGGGGGCGGTGCTCAGGTCGATGGTGGGGGCAGTGCAATGCCGGCAAAGAAAACTCCGTGGTTGATTATCGGGGGCGTTGCTGCCGTTGTGCTGGTTGTTATCATCCTTCTGGTGACAAAGAAAAAGTAAGGAATGAAGGTTTTTAAGTTCTTACCGCCGTACCGTGATGGACGGACGAGTTTCCCGAAAACAAACAAACGCTCAGGTGTATACCTGATCAAAGAAAACGGGAAGCTTGTATATGTAGGAATGAGCAAAACGAATCTTTACAAAACCCTTTACCGTCACTTCGAGACATGGAGCAGCAAACACCAGGTAGTTACAACCTACGTCAATAAACTTCACAGGTTTAACTATACGGTCCGCGTAATCATGACAACACCGCCGCAGGCTATCCGATTGGAGCGCGCTTTGATCAAAAAATACAATCCGCGCGACAATTCAGAAAAGTACAAAGCTTATGAGCTGGATTTTTACGACCGTCAGACGGTCAAAACATTTCGAAAAACAGAAGTAGAAACCAAAGATCCTTTTTAATCATGCCGACAAAAAAAAGAAAAACAGCCACGAAGCGCAAAAGCAGTGCTTCAATTGCATCCAGGGGCCGCGCTATCATGGCGAAGGCAAAACAGATCCGCAAGGCTCACCCTACGATGAAATGGACCTCTTGTGTGAGCAAGGCAGCTAAGTCCAGGTAATGTTAACGGCAATTAAAAGTATAACGGTTGTTCCCGACCTGGGTAGTACCCCGGCTCGGGTTAACCGCTATACGGGGGCCGCATACGTTAACGGGCGTACATGGCCGGATATTCCAAAGGAAAGCAAGTTGTTTATTTTGCTCCATGAGGCCGGACATGCAACCAAAAACACACGCGACGAGATTGAGGCGGACAGCTTTGCCTTTGATGCTTATGCACGCCTCGGGTATCCTCTCAGTAAGTCGATCCAGGCATTAACAAGGGTTCTGAATTTTTCAAACCCTGAGCATTTTGACCGGGTTGCCGCCCAGCTTCGCCGCGCTTGTATGTATGACAAATTGCACAACAATCAACCTATAGACCTTCAAGAAGTGGAAAGAGTAATACAGGACGTTCTATATCAGAACGGTTTTTCAGGAAACGAAAATTTCTTTTTGACAAAACTGCTTATCCCTAAGAAGGTCCGGCAGAATATTGAGGCGAAGATGGATGCAAGTAAAGCAAAGTCCGAAGCATCCAAAGCTGAAGCACAGGCAAGAACGGCAGCGGCCAATAATCCGGCAGCCCCTTCACCTGGTGGTACAGCCGCCCCAGGACAGCCGGCCTCCGGATCAACTGTACCGGATCTGGTCGCTCCGGGATCTGCAAAGAAACCATTTTACAAAAATCCAATGATTTTAGGTGCGATTGCCGCCGTGGTTGTGGTTGTAATCATTGCCGTAGTAATGTTGAAAAAGAAAAAGTAAAATGCAAAACGCTTTTATTCAGAGATCACAACGGACACACTTTTCTGGCGACAGTTACAGTGATTTGTTTGGTAAGAAAAAGTCGGCTGAGGAAAAGGCCGCAAAACAGATCGCCAAAGCAAAATTGAAGGGCGACAAAGAGCGCGCAAAAATGGGACTGGACGAAATTCCGGTATCAGGTGCCGCAACTCCCGAGGCTGGATCGAATAAAACCATGATTTATGCCGGGATCGGTGTTGCCGTTCTGGTGGTGATCGTTATTGTCATTTTCATTTCCAAAAAGAAATAACATGTCTATTTTTCGCAAAAAGAAAGCAGGAGCAAAAAGAGGTGGACCCAAAAGACCGCCGTTACCTCCGAACCCTTTTAAAAAGAGAGCGGGAAGGCCATCCGGCAAACCAGCAGCAAAGATCAACCCCATGCCGCCAGCTCCGCCTAAGACAACGCCGCCCCCTCCTGATGCTGGGGGTAAGAAGCTTGGACAGATGGACACGGATACACCCGTTACCAGTCCCGTTGCAGGCGGTCCGCCGCTGGGTGATATGGGAAAAGGTGGTGGTGATGTAATGATACCCGCCGCATCCTCTATGCCGTCCTCCGGGTCCGGTGGACTTGGTGCACTCATGGATGATCCTGTTAGTCCCATTGCCCCCCCGATTTTTGGCGGTGGTAGTGGTGGTGGTTTGATGTCAGCAGCTCCCAGGGAAATGATCCCGGTCGGAGAATACGAGCCGCGCCCATCCGCAGGTGGTGATTCGGAACCGGAACCGGAAGCGGAACCTGAAGGCGAAAAAAAGCCGGAAAACGACAAACCGGAAGATCCCGAAGATGAGGAACACTATGATAATATCATAGGTGAGGCAATCGGCGGGGTAGGTAAGGCAATCGGCGGAATACTTGGAGGCCTTAACATTAACTCCGGAAAGCGCAAAGAGGCGAAAACAAACGCCGCTGTAGCTGCATATAACGCCCGCGTTGCCGCAGCTCAGGGGGCCGCCGGAGCTGGTCAGCCGAAAAAAGCAGATCACACCATGCTTTATATCGGACTGGCTGTACTGGCCATGGTAATAATCGGGGCCGCTTTTTTCATGACAAAGAAAAAGTAACAGATCATGACTACCTGGACAATTACCGCAGACAGTGTGCCAGTGCTTGACGGCTGGGGATGGGCTGATTATTGGCTGATCACTGACTGGATGCAATGGCATAAGCTCGTGAAGGCTAAATATGGCCTTTCAGAAGCAAATAAACGCTTTTTGTCTGCATGGGAAAAACAGGATAGTGATGCAAACCCGGTAAGTGCGAGAACTACCAATGAGAATTTTCGCACTTACGCCCGTGAAAATGGGTTTTTTGACGGGCTTTACAATACCGGCGCGCTTGCACTTATAGCAAAACCTTTTGGATGGATAACAGATTTGTTTACTACAGCGGATCACGTTGAAGGTAATGCGGCCTCAATTATTGACAATGCCGGGGCCGGGTTAGGCACCAGTGGCAAGATCATCAAGTATGCCCTGCCGGTTATCACTGTAGGAGCAGCTATGGGAATACTTTATTACGGATACAAAACATTTATCAAGTAGATCATGAAAAAGAACAAAAAGATTTTTCTGATATTTTTCGGCATTATGATTGCTGCACTGGCAGCATGGTACTTCCTGAAAAAGAAAAAAACCGCTGTACTTCAGAGCGGCTCAGGTGCCAACCAGCCCCCGTCTCATGGCGGCAATGAAGGCTCTGCAATTCATTCCAAAGGAGCATTGCCCGCTCCGACGGTTGACGCGTTCCCTGTTGTACTTGGATCAAAAGGAAAGTACGTAAAAGCTATACAGGCTGAACTAAATGCTAAACATGGCGCAAAGCTTGCAACGGATGGCATCCTGGGTCCAAAGACTGAGGCCGCGATGAAAAAGGCCGGATTAAATCTGCCGGTGGATCTTCCAACCTTCAATAAATTCTTTGGAAAATGAATTTAAACCTCGGAAATGTCGGCACCGTGACCGTGAAGGTTGAACGGGAAAACTTAATTGAAGTGAGTGCCGCGCTCGTGATCACGGGCGTGCTCATTATTTTGAGCTGGATACTTGCAAACAAACTTTTAAAATAAAACGATATGCCTTTTGTCATGAAAAACTGGAAGTACGTAGCAATTGCGCTGCTTACTTTTTTGTGTTACCGGCTTTACACTGAAAACAAAAAGCTGAAATCATCTCCAGTACAGACACCTAAAAAGTAAATCATGTATTTGCCGCAGGATTTTATTCGGCAGTTTTCTGCTGATGTGATTGATGCAAGCCAGGGCACCGGCTTGTTTCCTTCTGTTATCATGGCTCAGATGTGTTTGGAATCCGGATACGGAAAAAGCAAGATCGGCAATAACATGTTTGGCATCAAGGCCAGCGGGGCACATTCGCCATACTGGACCGGAGCGGCAATGAACGCAGATACCACGGAAGTCATTAACGGCTCTGCCGGCACCTACAATCTCGCTTTCAGATCCTATACAAGCATTTCCGACAGCATCCGGGACCACAGTTATTTCTTACTGCAAAATCCGCGTTACCGTCAGCATGGGGTTTTGGGAGCAACCACGGCACAGGATCAGGCCCGCGCATTACAGGCCGCCGGCTATGCAACCGATCCGGGTTATGCCGCCAAACTCATACAGATCATTGCCAAATACAACCTGGAAAGCCTGGATATAAAAAAAAAAGTATGAAAACGAAAAACTTGATTGCTGCCGGCCTTCTTTTAGCTGTAGCAGCTTGGATCATTTATAATAATCTTTAATCTCCTGAATTATGGCTATTACAAAGGATAATGTTCCCAATGTATTTTCATCCCGCACGGATGATCTTTTGCTTAAAATCGCTCAGCTATTGGAGGCAAACGGCGGCGGCGGGGGCGGTGCTGGCCTTCCGGACGGGGGAGTGGACGGATCAATTATTACCTACGATCTGTTTTCTGGTCAATGGGTAGTTAATCCATCTTTTGCGATCAATAATTACTCAATGGCTGTAATTCCCGGAGCTGGTGAACCTCTTTTGTTTTTCATCGCGGCAACTGATGGAAATGGAAAGCCGACCGGCATCATTGATTTGCAAAATATTCATCTTTTGAACGGTCACAACCTGGACGGCGTAGGGCTGGCCTTTGGACCGGAGGGCGGTCTTGTCTTTAAAAATACTGCATCCGGCGAAATGCTGGTGATTGAGCAGACAGAGGCGGGCGGTCCCATGATAAGGGTCCGGCAGCCGTTGATCCTGGACACTGAGGAATCCGGAATTTTTACCGGCATAAACATTAAAGCCGCAGATGCTATTATGCCGCTTTTATCTGTTATGGATGGCGGGGGGACAGATGTAGAAGCAAGTTTCCTCAACCTAACTTCCATAATTTTTAAAGGAAGTGGCGATTTAAATACCCAGGGTATTTTTCTTAAAACCGACCCAACTGGTGCGCTGAATTTTTTAAATAATCAGGGGGATGAAATGCCCATTATGCGCGTCGATAAGGATAGTGCAAGCGTCATTATTTTTGGAGATACAACATTAAAGGCTGTTAATTACTCCAATCCAGACGACCTACCAATACCAGCACCTGGATCAATGTATATTGCACGTAGGCAGGACAACGACGTAAATAATAACCGGGTAACGGTTGCCGCCGAACTTGTTTACAATGATCCTGATTTAGGGCTTATGTCGGTTGCTTTTCAATCTCTGGTTAATAAGTAAATGTCTTTACGATATCGCCGCAATGGGAGAACAGGAAAGAGAGGATTTTTTTAAGGAGATCAAAAAGCAGCTTGTCATTTCTTTGGTAGGCTATATCCTTGTTTCCTTTACAGCTCTTATGGCTTTTGTGATCACTACCAAGGTCGAATTAGCAGAAATCAAAACTATCCAGGAAGATAACCGGCGAAGCATCGAAAAAGCAGAGGCCCGGATATTTTACATGGAAACGCATTTTAAATCATTTCCTCAGCCATGAAAGACAGAATTATCAACCACTGGAAAACGACAATCCTGGGCGCGTTTATTCTCGTCGCAGGACTTTTGCTTGTATGGTTTCAGAAAACAGATCTTGTAAGCCTTGCCGGCTTCATTCCCGTAGCTTTGGGCCTCTTTGTATCCAAAGACCCGGGAAGTAACGCAAACGGTCCACCGATAGCAGGAGCGGGGGCCGTCTTTTTCATAGTTTTAATTTTGGTTGGTTCCGGGTGCAGTCCTGAGCAGCGGTTATCCCGTCTTGTGACCAGGCACCCGGAATTAATCAAAATGGACACTATCCGGATCACTGACACGTTTTTTATACCTGCAGTACAGAAAGACACGGCTTTTGCCGATACATTTACCCAAGTCCTTATAACTGTACCCGCAGACACAATCCGCAGGGATACAACGGTAATAGCGATTGTGCAGGCCACTACGTTCGTGTTAACTCACAACATTCAATCGGGTACCATACAGGCAAAAGTGAACCGGCCTGCATCTCAGGTGATCTCCAACCGCCCGCCGATCATCCGGCCTTACATCATTGTTAAGTATGCCATGACAGGAAAACAGAAAACAATTTGGTTTTTCTGGGGGCTACTGGCAGGGATCATTGTCTCAGTGACAGGGGCCGTGATCATGCTGGTACGTGCCCGAAGGTGTTAATCGTCATTTATAATTTTCTGTCAGTTATTAATAAATTAACAAACTGAACTATGTCGAAAATCTTTGAATACTTAGGGATTATTATTTTCCTGTGGTCGCGCGATCATTTGCCGATGCACTTTCATGCCAGGTACCAAGAGTATGAAATGAGTGTGGAGATAAGTTATAAGAGCGGTAAGCCTGTTATAAAGTACAAAAAAGTTAAAGGCCGTAAGCCTTTCCCGCCGGCAAAACTGGCAGACTTAAAGAAGTTTGTGAAAGCGAAGTATATGTATATGACGCGAAAATGGCAGATACAGAACATTTACAAAATGCCGGTGAAGTGTGAGAAAATCACAAAATTAAAAACCAAGTAACTGCATTAATTTTCAGGGAAAGAGGTTAAAATAGTTATCGCTGCACGTTGGATGCGCCTAATAATTTTAACGTCTACTTCATCTCCTACTTTCAAGTTTGTAAACTGCAAATCAAATACACCTATCTCAGTCGTCGCGTGTTGGAAATTCTCTAACGTAGCTTTTTTTCTGATTTTGATTTTTGCCATAGCTATTTTTTTAAAAAGTTCATAAAATCTTTACCTAACACCATTTTTAAGTGATTGTCGTTAACAGTTTCGTCAATTTCAATCTGGAAAATAATTTTTTTAGTCATGCTATTACTTGACTTTTCCGCTTTTCTTTCGTCATTAAAAAAGGTTTTAACGGGCGTATTTAGGGACCTTGCAACCTTCTCTAATGTGGCAAGCATAATGTCTTGGTCGCCTTTCAGCATAGCTCCTACAGCTTGTTTTGATATTCCCATTTTGGAAGCAAGTTCAGTGTTGTTAACTCCCTGATCCTTCATTAATTTCTTGATGTTTTCTAAAACTGTATCCATGGCGAAAGGTAAATTGTTAATAACTTTGTAAGCCCATTACTTGACTTTGTGTAAACTTATTACTTAACTTTGCCTTATAAAAATACATTAAATATTTATAAAAGTCAAGTAATGAGGATACGGGAGGATGTAATAAAGCAGATCAGGAGCCGCCAGGGTAAGACTTGCCGCGCTCAGTTGATGGCTTATTTCAATTTTACTGAGAGCATCAGTATCAATATGCTTTTTGATCGAAACGATAAGCGACTGACACAGGTAGGGGCCTTAAAGATCATGGCCGAGCATTTGAAAGTTGCCGATCCGCTTTCATTGTTAGACACAAACTAATCAAGATACCCCGGCTCTGGTGGAGACCAACCGGGTTGCCTGACCGACACGCGTAGCCGTGTGTTTGTGATCCGGGGGAAATTTCAGTTTTTTACACGGTTCTGAGAAAGTACCCCGTTTCATACCCTCACCAATTCCACGAGTAGCACTCGGCGGCGGAGAGGGAAGGCAATAAAACTCATAAGGCGTTAATAAACAAAATCTCATGATGGTACAGGCAACTTACACTCCGGACATGTTCAACGAAAAGACAGGAAAGCTCACTGTCACTTTCGACATTTTTCAACCAGTCACACAAACAGTCAATTCTATAGAGGCCGGCCAGGTCCGCCGGTTCATCGAGCAATATGTTCGCAACTGCTTAACCTTCCAGGCTGATGCAATGTTAAATCAACGTAATGCAAATTACGCGCATGTTGAGGGCCATTTCTCAGAAACGACATTGAAGGCACTCAACAAATTGCCGTATATGATCGATCAGTGCCGCCACGAGAAGGACATGAAGGACTATGCGGTAAAGTTCTCGCTGAGAGTTATACCGCTGTTACAGGACATCCAGCCGGCCCCCACGTCGAAGTTTTATACAAACTTCACTTTGAAGCTGGAAAAGATGGAAAAAGTAATCGACCAGTTAATCCAAAATCCGGACGTTTTAGCCTCTGAAAAGAGCGTTGAAAATCCGGATTTTTCTGTTTTAGTATAATCTTAGGAATCAGTCTTTTAACCCTTCCTTGTTAATAAAGGGTTATTCGTGGAAACAAAATCGCCAAAAAAACAGGGTCTAAATCTCACTTAAAATGGTTCATGAGTTAAAATGTTGGCCGGAATATTTTTGCGCTGTTCTTGCGGGTCTAAAAACCTTTGAGGTCAGGAAAAATGATCGAAATTTTGGTTTGTTTGATGAACTTATTTTGAAGGAATGGGAGCCGGCTATTGATGTTAATGGTGTTGTCTCTTATGCTCCATTAAACGGGCAATATACAGGGCGGAGCTGTAGAGTAATGGTTGCCTATTTATTGGACGGTATTTTTTTTGAGGGCATAGAACATGGGTTTGTTGTAATGGCAGTTAGATTGATGCAGTGAATGAATTTAACCGGAAGCGCAGCAACACGATTAGCGCATTGAAGAGGAAAAACCTGAACATGATAAAGCAACTGGACACATATCTGGACACTCTGCCGGAAGAAACACCGGGGCACGTCCATTTGTCCAGGCTTCGCAAAGATGCTTCCAGGTGCGCCAATTATTCCCTGTATGGAACGAATCAGGCGGACCGCGATATTACCTATTTCGCTTCCGTGATGTGTGGCAACAAAACCTGCTTTGTCTGCAATTTTGCCCGGCAGAAACGGGTCCGGCGCAAATACTTCAAATGGTTTGCCGAAAATTCGACTGTACTGGAGATCAAGAAGGGGAAAGGCCGGAAGGTGATCACAAAAAGCCGGTTGGAAGCCTATGAGGCAAAGGGATATACTTATGTATGTGATCATAGCTATGACATAATGCACCTTACGTTAACCGTCCCGCATTATTCCAACGGGTTCAATGGTGATCAATTCTATTTCCAGAAGCTTGCAGACATGTTTCATGATATGCGTAATGAGTGCCCGCAATGGTCGGAACTGATTTATGGAGGCGAGTACGGTATAGAGACAACGCGCAATGAAAACGGCTTGCATATTCACATTCACAGCCTTTTGTTTGTCAGACAAACGACACAGAACCGGAACCGGGTCCATAAGATGATTTTAGGCGAATGGAACCGGCGCACGATTAACCTGGACAGCAAGCGGTCTGAATTATCACTCACAGCAAAGGACGGATTGAAACGCAGTAACAAACTCATTGATGATGAATTTGTAAACCGGATTGATCCCCGAGGTACAACAATGATCAACCTGGAAACGATCTACAGCTATAAAGACGGTATAAAGCAGCGTACCACTGAATTTAACAGTAAGGAAATGCTGTACGCGATTATGGAGTCGATCAAATACCATTTTGAACCGCTTGCTTTTGATAAACAGGAAAAGACGTTTGACCTGGACCTAATGGCAGAGGTCGGCCCGGTGATCTACCGTAAGCAGTTGTATAAGAAATTCGGGTGCCTTCATGGAGAAAAAGCCCTCAATTTAAAGGAAGAGGACATTTTGCAGGAGGATTTTGAGGACAGTGCCGCGCTGATCGACGAGGAGACCGGGGAGATCATCCCGGAATATGAATTTTTTGTGTGCAGCCCTGCATATATCTACCATAGCCCGGAAGATGAAAACAAACTGGTATTGTCGCGCAATGCCAAAAAGAAGATGCAAAAAATACAGGCTTTTTCTGTTTCTCAGGCAGTCGGCAGACTCGGTGAGATGGTTCAGGCTGTCTATAATAAAAAACAATTACAAACCTCTAAAAATTAAAACTATGCTTAAAATGACACTTATCGGCAACATCGGTCAGGATGCGAAGATCCGCGAAACAAACGGACGTACTTCCATTAACTTTTCCGTGGCTGAAAACCAGAAGTACACAAACAGCGAAGGCGTAAAAGTCGAGAAAACGACATGGGTAAATTGCACCATCTGGCGCGATCCGGGTCAGAGCGTTAAAGTCGCGGAGTTTCTCCTTGCCGGAACAAAGGTTTACGCAGAGGGCCGGCCAGCAGTTCACTTTTACGAAAACAAGGAAAAACAGCAGTCTATTTCCCTGGATCTTCATGTAATCAATATTGAGTTGATCGGGAAAAAGATAACAGGAAGTGAATCCGAACCATCCGGAGACACAGCCATAACCGCAGGATCACCGCAGGAGGCAGCGCAGAATATCCAGGAGGACGATTTACCATTTTAGTTTAACTGCATGGTCCCGGATGAATAGAGAGCATCTGGGACCATTTTCACTTTACCACAAGGTTAAAAAATTTCCATGGCCGATACAGTTACAAAATATCCAGGACAGAAAGCAATTGAGGGTTTGTACCATAAAATCATCAATGAAATTCCTGTATGTAGGTACTATCATGAACCATTTGCCGGCTCAGCTCAGATTGCACGGAAAATAGCTGTAGGATCCTCACAGGTTAAAATTTTTCTCAATGACATTGATAAAAATGTGACGGATTGCTTTCCTCTTCCGGGGGCTATAGTTGCAAACGTGCATGTACTTCATTACATAAAGAAAGTTCTCAGCGGATCTGGTAAAGATCATTTCGCCTTTTTTGATCCCCCATACATTCACGATACCAGGCCAAACAACATTGATCTGTATGCGAACGAAATGACTATAGACGATCATTATGATTTTATCAGTGCAGCAAGGCGATTACCCTGTAATGTAATGATCATTCACCCTGATTATCCTCTTTACAACAATTATTTAAGGGACTGGCGAAAGGTACAGGTCCGGGTTCGTTACCACAACAAAACCAGTTTAGAAAACCTATACATGAATTATCAGCCGCCTGATGTACTGCTGATGGATGATTACCTGGGGGTGGATTGTTGGGACCGGCAGCGGATAAAAAGAAAAGGTGAGCGATTGATAAACAAACTGTCTTTACTTCAGCCACGCGAACGGAATTTTTTGATAAAGCGGATTAACGATGAATTTAAACCTATTCAGAAATGAAAACGAAACTTTTTATACTTCTGATTGTAGTTGCCATGGCATGTAGTTGCCGGAAGGTTGAGAATGATTTTAAAGTATACAAGATTTACCAGGGCAATCATTACTGCAACGGATGGCGGTTGTTAAAGGCAAATAACGACATTCGATTTTCCTTTATTTTCTCAGGTGATTGTATCTATAACGAATCCGCTCAGGTGTGCAGTGGATGGAATAAGCTGTACGGGATCTCTGACATAAATAATCATTCTAATAGTGCCCGGATCGGATGGCGTTGTGTGTGTGGTAAAATTGTTCTGGGCTGGTATGTTTATGTTAACGGGCTTTGTTCATCCGGATACATGGATACCATCCAGGCAGGGCAGGAGGGGACCGGGCGGATCATGTACGGGGGCAGTGACCTCACAATCCAGGTAAATAATAAATTCGTAGTTCTCAAAGGCACTCAGGAGCCTACAGCCCTTTTTTATCAATTCCCATATTTCGGAGGCGAAGAAACCGCACCCCGCGATATGACTATATATATCAAAAATTTCACTGAAACCATTAATTAAAGGCAATATTGCCAAAAAACTAAATTCCAATTATTTATGAGTATTGAACAGATTGCAAAAATTGCACACGAAGTGAACAGGATCTATTGTGAGACCCTGGGCGACACGTCACAGCCAAAATGGGAGGATGCACCGGAATGGCAGAAAGAAAGCGCGGTTAAAGGTGTAAAATTCCATATTGAGAACCCAAACTCAACGCCGGAAGATTCGCACAATTCATGGCTGGAAGAAAAGAAAAAAGACGGCTGGAAGTACGGTAAAGTTAAAAATGCGGAAAAGAAAACCCATCCGTGTTTTGTTTCTTACGAAAAGCTACCAAAGGCCCAGCAGGCAAAAGATAAATTCTTTTTGTCAGTCGTAAGAGCTGCGATTTAATAACAAAGGCCGGAAGGTTTAAGGATTCCTTCCGGCCTTTAATTTTTTACTAATGGATTCAAAAAACTTGATTAACGGTAAAGCTCCCGAAATGTTTAACGAGGATCACATAATATTCTATAAGCAGCAAGCATACAGGAATGGCGGAGATTTACCATTGATAGGTGCTAAAATATTTGTCAAGTGGGATGGAACCCGGTTTGTTTCGGTTCGTTGCCTGAATTGTGGTGGTTGGGTCGAGTTTTATAATGAATATCCTGACGGGTTAAATGTTTGTGATTGTGGAAAAGAATTTGAGTTACGTGAAGATGGTCGGGTTTATGTTAAAAAAATAAATGATGAGGAATATTAGAATAAATATGATAATGGGCTTTGCTTTTGTTTTCGTCAATGCCATTTTTATTACTGTCTGGAATTTTGTTTACCATCATCTGGATATATGGGATTTTTTCTTTTTTGTTTTCTGGTCACTATATGCGATGTACTACAGAGCTTTATATCTTAAATTAAAATCATGAAATACAGGATCGGCGATTTGATTGTAAACTTTCAGGAGCGTAATTTGTTCTTTTATACGGAAAAGAAAAAGGATTACCTGATTAAAAGACTTCATAGGTGTAGATTGGCGACACCCGGCGAAAGGCGCATTTTTATTGAGAGTTTCCCGAAATTCAATGAGGTTACTTTTAATGTATTCAAAGCATCCATGCCGGTTTTTGACAGCAGAAAAATACATGGTGTGGTGTACTCGTCGATTGAGCTTGACGAAAACGCCTTTATCTTTTTCCGGGATATGAAAGTAAAATACTCTACCGATGATCTCGGGAAACTTCAAATTTTGATTACTAAGTACATACATTCAATTAACCATAATAAAAAAGCAGATTCCGAGCTTTCCAAAAAGCAGCGTAAGTCCCTTGAATTACTACAAGCAATCGGCGATTTGATAAAGGCTTAAAAAAATCTTATAATTAATAGTATGCTGAACGTTAACTATTTCCAAATAAGGGGTATACATTTTATTCATGTACTCCGTATTACTGTAGGTGTAGAGTACATTTAACCATCACTGTGACTTACAGTTACGAAAAAAAAAT
>Ga0114951_10002969_pt1 | contig 18302 bp, 9 predicted proteins | sample AM7aDNAmetaG_FD_88677 | JGI IMG/M metagenome (GOLD analysis project Ga0114951, IMG submission 88677) | Freshwater microbial communities from Finland to study Microbial Dark Matter (Phase II) - AM7a DNA metaG | ecosystem: Environmental > Aquatic > Freshwater > Lake | place: Finland: Lake Alinen...
ATTCGGCATCGGGCGTCCGAAATTAAAGAGGTTAAAGAAATCGTCATAGACACTGCTCTTTTGCTGAAATTCCGTTTTAATGTGAACCACCGCATGCACCGAGATCGCCGCCGCACCTTCAAAATCAGGCTGGTTAAACGAGGCCCCCGGCATATAACCCACCTGGCGGACAGGAGCCTGCTGTTCGGCGCCATAGAGATGCACCTGCTTCCTTTCAACGAGTTTGCTTAAACCTAATGCAACGGCACCTCCGGCCACTGCAACCAAAAAAAGACCAATAAATTTTTTCATTTCTTTCTTTCTTTTTCTTAGTTTGAAATTAGATTAGTTGACCAAAAAACGATGACTTTTTACCGATATTATGAGGTTTTGCTGTTAAAATATGTTAAGGATGGGTTAACTTGTTTAATAAAACATATCACCTTTTCATTTTCAATGGATTAAGTAAAATCAAATCTCTATGAAATGAAAAATTTTAAGATAATTTTAACTTTTCTACCCCTCACTTTTTTCATCTTTAAAGTATCAGACGTGACAAAAAGTCTTCTGTTACATCCTACCGAAAAATATGCCAAACCGGATAGCAGCCGGAAGTGTTGCCAAAATGTCAGGATCGCATTCTATAATACCGAGAATCTGTATGATCCATATGATGATACTACAAAACTGGATAACGAATTTACAGCAGAAGGAATCCGGCACTGGAGCTATTCGAGGTTCCAGTCAAAAATAAACCATCTTTCAAAAACACTGATAGCGATTGGGAACCCTGAGCCGCCGGCGCTTATCGGCCTTTGCGAAGTAGAGAACCGTTATGTTCTCAACAAGCTCATTTACAATTCACCATTGAAACGGTTCAGGTATGCAATCCTCCACCATGAATCACCTGATCTCCGGGGGGTAGACGTTGCCCTCCTTTACAGAAAAGAGTACGCTGTTATTCTTGCCACCCGTTTCTATCCGATCATTTTTCCATTTGACACATCCCTGAAAACAAGAGAGATCCTCTATGCAAAGATAGTTCTCAACGCTGCCGATACCCTGCATATCTTTGTTAACCACTGGCCTTCGAGACTCGGCGGATACCAGGAAACACGTGAAAAAAGGAGATACGTGGCATGGGTCCTGCGAAAGGCCGTGGATTCAGTTATCGGGGCTGAAGTCCATCCCAAAATAGTGATCATGGGCGATTTCAACGACGGCCCCGGGGATGAAAGCCTGGTGACGATCCTTAAAGCCAGGGCAGGATTAACCCCATCGGACCCTGACGGGCTGGTCAACCTGATGTATGATAAACTGAGGAACCCGGAACAGGGAACGCATAAATACCAGGGGGAATGGAATATCCTTGATCAGTTCATTATATCAGGAATGCTGCTTACCGATCGGAAAGGCCTTCATGCCTCCTTGCAGGATGCTCATATTTTTAATGCACCATTCCTTATGGATCAGGATGAAAAATATTTCGGATCCAGACCGGAAAGAACCTATTCCGGCCCCCGGTACCTCGGCGGGTTTTCCGACCATCTGCCTGTGTGGCTCGAGCTCAGATACAATGAAAAATGAAAAGTGAAAAGTGAAAAATGAAAAGTGAAAGATGAAGAATAAAAATTGCTCAATAATAATTTTTCATTTTTCACTTTTCATTTTTCATTTATTACCGTGTGCAAATATCCTTGAATGGGCAAAATTTACAATTGTCAGTGTCGGTTGTCTGCTTAAACGGGATGGAGGGATCAAACAACTCCCCGATCAGCATCAGGAGGATCTTTTCAAATTCAGCCAGGTCAGTCCTGCTGATGAAGTCATCGGCTCCTGAAGGTGAAGGCGCAGCCATAAAGCCGTTACCTGTTTTTTTCAGAGAGACGATCCCCGATTGAATTTTCAGTTCCTGACCATCCATGCCGGCCGCGAGGAGGTAGGCATACGTGAGCAGCTGAAAGCTGTGACGCAGAGTGGAATCATCCCCGAGGGCCTGCCAGTCATCAAACGCAAGATCCTTCTGGTTGACGGATCCTGATTTATAATCGATGATCTTCCACAGATCGCCTCCTTCCAGGTCGATCCGGTCGGCAAATCCCTTGATCCGGATCAGTTCATCCTTGCCATTTACCGGGCAGGTGAATTCCTTTTGAAGGGGGTGCTCAAGAAATTTAACCACCCGGGATGACCTTCTCTGCTCAAGCTCTTTAATATTCCTTTGCTCCTCACGGAGGTACTTCTCCAGCATCATGCCAGCCATGCTCACCATCAGCAGGTTCTTGCCATAGTGAATATCTGCACCGTTGAAAAGCACCCCGAAAGCTTCTACAAGAGTTTTCTCATAAAGATTGAGCATGGTATCAAAATCCGCCGGCTTAAGCGGATGGTCAAGAAATGGCCTGAAGAGATCCTCCAGTGTCTTATGCACAGCCTGTCCGAAGGTCGGGGCATCGATCGTCTCCTCCATTTCAGAAGACTCCCTGAATCCTGCTATGGCGGTAAAATAAAACCGCAGGGTACATTGCCTGTAGTTATTCATCGAACTGGGGGAAAGCCCATCCTTCGCTTTTTCCCTGATCCGTTCCATAACAGTTTCATCCTTCGGGATGAGGATCTCAGGGCTGGCCTGCCCCGGAACCGGCGGCAGTGAAAGAATCTCATCCGTGATTATTACCGAACGGTTTACTGCCGGAAGTTCCGCTGCAAGCTGTTTGATAAAACGACTGGATTCACCTCCTCCCAGTTCATTGGGTTCGGTAAGGTAAAGCAGGCTTATCCTCCCCGCACGCTGAAGGAAACGATAGAAATGATAGGCATAAACTGAATTCTTGTGGCGATAGGTCGGGAGACCGAAGGTATTCCGGGTATCGAACGGGATGAAGGACTGCGAGGTACGCCCGCTCGGAAGCAGGTCCTCATTCACCGAAAGAAGGATCACGTTTTCAAAATCAAGCGTCCTGGTCTCAAGCATACCCATGACCTGTATCCCCTTCAGCGGCTCACCATAAAACGGGATGGTCGAGGATTCTGCAATTTGTCTGAAAAGCTGATAGAGGGTTTGAAGGCTTGTCACCGCATTGTATTCTGAAATCAGTGATTCCATGCGTTGCAGGATGCAGGAGAAGGAGAAAAGGATCTCGAGCTCAGTCTTCTTGTCATTCCCTGCGGAGGTAAAACTTTCACGGAGACTGGTAATGAGAGCTGCAAGGGAACCGAAGGCATCACTCGCCTGAAGCCATGGAGTGAAAAGGATATCAGCAAAGGTGGACCCCGCCGGAAAAAGTCCGGGAACCAGGCTGACAATATCTTCCTTGCCGAGGAAAACCCTGCTGCCATTGCGGATCAATGCCGTGATATCCTGCAGCACAAAACGGTTCCGGTCACTCCCTTTTTCCACCATCAGCTGCACAAAAGGATGCTGAAGTATAGTAAGAACGTCGCGGTAGTAAAATTTGTTCCCGGGTTTCGCCGCAGAGGAGAACTTTTCCGCATTCAGGTGCATCGAGAAAACCGCTGCTGCAAGGTTGTATACCGGTGACTGCCTTAGCGGCAGACCCATGGTGATATTCAGGGACGTAACAGATTCTGGAATGGAATTCAGGAGAGGCGACATCAGTTGCTCATCCACCAGGACGACGGCGATCTCCTCCTGCCTGACACCTGCCTTGCACCATTCATCCAGAATCTCCCCGCATACCTTAACCTGTCCTGTGTCGGAAGCTGCACCAGTGATCCGGATCTCCCTTGGCAGCTCTGCATAATCATTTCCCAGCCACTGAAATGGCTGAAAAGAGCTCTTTTTCATCCACCTCCGGAGGAAATCACCCGCCTCATGAAAACGATCCTCAGTATAATACCGGTCGGCATCCCAGAGAAATTCAGCCTTTCCCTCAAGGGCCATCTCCTCAAAGATCCGCTCCTCTGCAACAGTCAGCGCGTTGAATCCGGTGAAGACAACCTTTTTCCAGGGGATCAAAGCCATGGACCGGGGAAGGTTCTCCAGGGCATGGCGGAAGATCATCCCCTGGTATGCGAGTTTCTTTTTCAACAGCCGTTCGTTAAGTGCAGAGTAATAGGGCCAGAGCCCCTGGTAAAAGTGCAGGTACTTCTGCTCGAATTCGGTAAGCGGCTTCTGGTCAAGATTCCAGAGCGACAAGGCGCGTGACTCACTCAGGTAGCCGAAGAGCTGCTCCGGATCCACCATGTAGGCATCGATCTCGTTGAAATCATGGAGCAGCTGCTGCCCCCAGCTCATAAACTCCTCAAACGGCTGTGCCTTCGGTCCTTCAAGTGCTCTGTGCACTTCATAGAGTTCAAAGAGTACCTGCAGGTTGTCGATCAGCCGAAGATCTGACATGCCCGTGATGAAATCCTCAATGGAGAAAATCACAGGAGCCCAGGAGGGTCCTGTGATGATCGACGCAAGGTGCTTTTTAAGGAAAAGTCCTCCCCTGCGATTTGGCAGAACAACGCACACCTGTGAAAGATCACTTCCGTAATTTTTGTAAAGGTGATTTGCTACTTTCTCAAGAAACTTCATAACACAATTGACTTTATTTCCAGTCCTCAGTCCTAAGTCCGCAGTCTGCAGTCTTCAGTGCGAAGTCTGCAGTGTGGAGTGTGGAGTGTGGAGTCGTCCACCCTCTATCCTCTATACTCTAAAAAAAATACCCTTCCGGGATCTTTTTCCCGGCATCCTCCCAAAAAGCCTCCTCATCCGGAAATCCAGTGATCCTGTTTTCACGGGCCAGTCGCAGGTACATGCCGGTCAGGGAGAACTTCCCGGTTTCGGTGATCAGCGGAAAGATCCGCGGATCCAGTACCTGTATGCCGCTGAAAGCAGCTTTCTGAAGATCCTGCTGCTCCCCGGACACCGTCACTCTTTCTCCGGTACTTTCATTGAGCCAGCCACATAGCTTTTGGTCGTTGTCGAACAAAAAATAGCGTGATGTTGCCCTTTTTTTCACGGCAAGGGTTCCAAGGGATGCCGTTTCCAGGTGAACATCCATCATTTTTGCCAGGTCCATCCCCGAAAGGATATCCACATTCCGGAGGAAAAAAGGCTTTCCGTCATCGAAAAAGGAAGCTGCCTTTTTCAGTCCTCCTCCCGTGTCGAGTAATTCAGCGGTCTCATCGGAAATCCCGATATGGATCCCGAAGTTGTTGTTTTTATTCAGATAATCGATAACCTGCCCGGCAAAATGGTGGACATTCACGATGATTTCATCCACGCCATAGCACTTCAGGTGCTCAATTGAATGTTCCAGCAAGGTTTTCCCGTTTACGACCACCAAGGCCTTGGGCATGGTATCGGTAAGGGGTCTGAGGCGGGAACCGAGTCCGGCGGCGAGTATCATTCCTTTCATTGTCCGCTTGCTTTTTTCTCCATTTCAATATGCCGGAGGTTAACTTTAACCGGGAATTTTTCCTCTATATGACGTGCCAGGTATTCCGCACAATATACGGAGCGGTGCTGGCCGCCGGTACAGCCGAAGCTGATCATCAGGTTCGTAAAACCACGCTCCATGTATGTCCGCACACTCTGATCCGCCAGGGAAGCCGCATGGTTGAGGAATTCGTCAACGGCGCTTTCTTTCTTCAGATAATCGATGACAGCCTGGTCTGTTCCATTGATTTGCTGGTATTGCTCATACCTGCCGGGATTGGGCAGCGCGCGGCAATCGAAGACAAACCCGCCGCCGTTTCCGCCCGGGTCCTGCGGTATCCCGTTTTTAAATGAAAAGCTGTTGATCGTGACAAGGAGGTTGCTGCTGCTCATGGGATGAGCTGAAAAGAGAGGATTTGCGATCATCTTCCTTACAACCTCTTCGAGCATGGGAAGCCCGGAGGGGAATCGCCCCGAATCAACAAGGAACCTCAGGTTCTGCATGGCATAGGGGATGCTTTGCAGGAAATGCGGCTTGTTTTCATAATAACCCCTGAACCCGTATGCACCAAGGGCCTGCAGGATACGTATCACAACGATCCCGTAATAGTATTTTCTGAAATGGTCCCGGTCAACAACGCAATAACCCGACAGCACATCCAGGTAATGATCAAGGAGCTGATCCCTGGCCTCTTCAGGAAGATCGGCCTTTGCGTCATAAAGCAGTGAGGCGATGTCATACTGCAGGGGTCCGCGGCGCCCGCCCTGGTAATCGATAAAAAACGGTTCTCCGTTGTGGATCATGATGTTCCTAGACTGGAAATCCCTGTACATGAAGAATTGCTGATCAGCCTCGCAGATAAAGGAAGTAAAGCTCTCAAAATCATCTTCCAGCCGTTGCTCATCAAAAGGAACTTTTGCAAGCTTCAGGAAATAGTACTTGAAATAATTGAGGTCCCAGAACATCGACTGCCGGTCGAAGGCATCACGCGGATAGCAGAGCCTGTAATCAACGCCTCCGGCATATTTTACCTGGAATTTCGGCAGCCAGCCGATAATCTTCCTGTACATTTCCATAACCTCTTCAGGAAAATGCGAACGGTTTGCATCGTTTTTCTTTAAAAAACCGAATAAGGTCAGGTCGCCCAGATCATCAGTAAGATAACATCCCGCCTCTGTATTCTCAGCAAGAATCCCCGGCACCGGCAACCCGGACTGCCCGAAATAATTCGAGAATCCGATAAATGCTGCATTCTCCTTTTTATCCTCGTTATAAACACCCACCGCCTGCCTGGTCTTCGCCGTAATGCGGTAATACCTCCTGGCGGAACCAGTCCCCGTCATCGGCACCACCAGCAAAGCCGGCTGCTTCGACCAATTCGTAAACAGTTCCTTTAACCTTTCCTCAACGTCCATGTTTATTCCTTAAGTTATTTTCTTTTATCTGACAGATGTCTGATGTCTGATGTCTGATGTCTGATGTCCGTCCTCTGCCTTCTGTCTTCAGTCTGCAGTGTGAAGTGTGCAGTCTTCCAACCTCACCACCGGATCCAGGTAAAGCAGGTATTTCTTAACGGTGGTAAAATTCATCCCGGCCAGCAAGTCGCCATATTTATCAAGCTGCTCTCCGTGATGCGGATCGGGGATGCCCGTCTTATAATCAATGACGATGGCTTCCATCCCGTTCAGGATAACCCTGTCGGGACGGTAAACAGACCCATCCGGAAGAATGATCTCCGCCTCTGTCTTCACATGCAGGCCGGCTGCGAAGAACCTGCTGATCGCCGGATCGCCCAGTATATCATGAATTTTCTGTTCAATTATCGTTTTTTGTGCAACTGAGATCATGCCCGATGACCATGCCTCATCAATTACTTTCCCTGCATCATCAGCAGTGACTATCTTCGAGAGCAGGGTATGTACCAGAGATCCCCAGTCACTGCTGCGTTTCGGATCGGTAACATTCCAGATCTCAGGGGCACGCGGGCGGATCGTGATCTTCTCCTGCCAGGGTGTCGAAATGAAGTGATCCAGCTGCAGGCTATCATGCTGCTGCTTTTCCGTTTTCGGCTTATAATGCTGATCTTCGCCCCACACATAGATGGACTTTGCCTCTTCCCATTCCCCGGAACTCAGCAGGTACGAATGCAGGCAGGAGGTGAAGGAAGACGGAGTTTCCTGTGCATTGCCGGGCCATGGAGAGAAGATATAAAGTCGCTCCTCCGGCCGGGTGAGGGCAACATAAAGAACATTCAGGTCATCCATGAAAGCCTTGCCGTTTTCGCTGGTATACATCTCTGCATAATCCGTCTTTTCAAGACTTTTGTCCATCCCAACCATCACCACCGGCAATCCGGAGGGATGCCCTACCGGGAGATCGATCCAGAGGGAAGTGCGAGACCCACGGTTTCCTTCAGGGAAAGCAGGAAAGATAACAACAGGGAACTGCAGTCCTTTGGCCTTATGAATGGTCATAATATTCACCGCATCGAGGCCACCGGGAACGATAACGGACAATTTATCCCCGTTTTTCTCCCACCAGGCAAGAAAATCGACCGGTGTTGAGGAATTCCGCCTTGAAAAGGCAAGCACCTTGTCCAGGAAGAACTGCAGGTAAACATTGGCAGGGGTATTCATTTCAAAAACCCTCATGCAGGACTCGCACAGATCGTACACCGGAAGCTCCGAAAGTGTATCCGGATCGAAACCGATCCCGTTTTCCCTGAGGATCTTCCGGATGACCTCTCCCGGCCGGGCGCTGCCAGAAACACGCATAAGCTGATCATTAAGCACGCCCGGGACTTTCCCGTCCTGGCAGAGGTAGGTAACGATATGTGCCCCGTTGATCCTGTCGGAGGGATCAACCAGGAAACGCATCAGGCTGAGAAGGAAAACAACTTCAGGGGAATGAATCAGCAGCAGTGATTCAGAGGAAACTACCTCCACCCTGCTCTCCACAAGGAATTGTGCAATTTCACTGGCATCCTTGTTTTTCCTGCAGAGGATCGTAATATCACGCAGGCGGAAACCCTCTGCTTTCAGTTTTTCGATGGTCTCCAGTATCTTCGGATAGGCGGTCTCCCTGAATGCCTCCTGCTTTTTTATTTCAGGGAAGAACTCAATACTTACCTTTCCCCCGGCTGTTTTAACCGGATCAAATTCCTGGCTTACCGACTCATAAACCGGGCTGTTCTCCGGTGTAAGAAACGTTTTAAGGTGCCCGAACAGGCTGTTGTTGAATTTGATGATAGCGGCTTTAGACCGGAAATTCGTGTTCAGGGCAGCCGAGGTATAATGCACTTTGAGCAGGGCCTCCCGCTGTGCAAGCAAAGGTAGGGATGCGCTTCCCGGAATGGAAGGCAGGGAGGCAAACTGGGCAACATCGCCGTTGCGCCAACGATAGATCGCCTGTTTTCCGTCACCCACCACCATGTTGAAATACCCGTATGAAAGGGCATTCTCCATCAGTGGAAGGATATTGTGCCATTGAAGTACAGAAGTATCCTGGAATTCATCGATCAGGATATGGTGGTAGCGTTCACCCAGACGTTCATAAATAAACGGGACCGGCTCACTCATCACAATACCGGAGATTCTCCGGTTGAATTCGGAGATATGAACAATGCTGTTCTGTTTCTTGAATGCCGTCAGAACCTGGTCCAGTTCATTCAGCAATGCCATGGGGTAGATCGTTTTCGTGACGGCTTTCATAAGGAAATAATCTGAACTCCCCTTCTCAGCCTTCGACCGGATCTCCGCGTAGATCCTTTTCAGCTCATCTTTGATCCCATTGATCGCAGCAGCTGTTCCGGGATCCGTCTTCGAAGCCATCCACTTATCTTCATCGATCGTGGCCAAAGTCCTGGAGCCGGGTTCCAGGTTCTTAAGAATGCTGTACTGTAGTTTATTGAAATAGGACCATATACCGCCATTTTTTCCATAATAGAAAGATTCCGGCGTGATCCCTCTTTGAGCGATAAGATCAAACGCCTGTTTTGCAAGTGCCTGTATATCCTGCTCAAAAATCCGGATCTGCCGGAACAGGTTCCCTGCAATTTTATCAAAGTCATCAAGTCCGAAACTTTTCAATTTTTCCAGGTGCTGCCGGCTCTGCTCATCCATCAGCTTTCTTGAAAAACGAAGGAGAATATCTTCGATGTCCCAGTTTTTTTCCTCATCCATGGAGGACCGTAAATAGTTCACAAGGAGCTTTGTCAGGCCGGCATCGTCACCAACCTTTTCAAGCAGGAGGTCGATTGTGTTGATCAGCAGTTCATCACGGTCAAGCTCAACATTGAAATTTACGGAGAGGCCGAATTCCCGTGCAAAGGAACGCACGATCCGGTGTGAAAAACTATCGATGGTGCCGATCGAGAATTCAGAATAATGGTGGAGAATAAGCTGGTGAGCGCTCTTTGCCTTTTCTGAGAGATCGGCGTCGGTGCCTCCGCTTACCTCCAGCAAAGCTGGTACCAGGTCCCTGTTGATCTTCGGGTCGCGCTGATCTGCCGGTCGGGAGAGTTCGGAGAGATTATACATCACCCGCTCCTTCATCTCATTCGCAGCCTTGTTGGTAAAGGTAATGGCAAGGATATGACGGAACTCCTGCGGGTCGGGCAGGATCAGCATCAGGTATTCCTTTACAAGGGTAAAGGTTTTGCCCGAGCCGGCCGAGGAACGATAAACAGCGAAGGACTTCACTTTTTGGCCTTTTTAGGGCTGGTCTTCCCCTTCTTCTTAAACAGGTCCCCCCATTTATTGAAGTCACGGTGATAGGACAAACCGACCCCCTGGGTATACTGCGCATCATTGTTCACCTGGTCGATCGTGTTGGTGCGGTTGAATGCCCGGATACGCCAGCGGAAGTTATCTGTAAGAACATACTCGATGTTGATATCACCCACTATGGTGCTTGCCTTCTGAACTGTGGTGGTTGTCGACGAAGACGAGGTCATGCCAAATAAGCCATCGATAAGTAAACGATCATTAAACAACTGGGTCGAGAGTGACACATCAAATTCATCCGTGGTATTGCTGCCGTTGGCCATTTTATAGTTAACACCAACATTCACATTATGGGATATCTTGGACAGCCAGCTGCTCACCTGGTTCGTCAGCACCGAAAGGGAAGTGGACCCTACATCGATCGGCTCCAGGCCCGATCCTGTCAAGGGTTTGAATGAATTCATAACAAGCAGGTAGATCATCTGTTCACTCATTTGCGAAACGTTGTTTGTATCGATAGCAGCATAAACAGCTGATTTTACATTTTCGGCGGCATTCGGCAAATTAAGCCCGAATGTGATCTCAGGATTCATAAGCTTCCCGCCAAGCCGGATGACACATTCCACCGGAACGCGCAAGGCCGCCAGCTCAGGATCGGTTGTAATACCTTTCATGGGCACGCGTGTTTTATATACTGCGCTCATAGAGATGTTCGCATCGGTCGGGTCACCGGCCCAGGAGATAAAACTGCCGTCGAGGATCGAAAAGTTCAGCCGAAGAAGGTTCTTCAGGGAAAATACGAAAGAACCCTTCTGAAGTGTATAGGTACCCATCATACTGAAATCCGAGGAAGGGGTCATGGTCATGGTGATATTGCCGGTGCCGGTAGCCCTGATGTTACCCATCTGATCGGGCAGAAAAACCTCAAGGTCAGCATCCGGTGTTACCAGCATGGCTAAATTGAGTGCCAGTCCTTTTGTGTTTCCAAGGGATCTTCGTTCATGGTTTTTCAGGGTGTCTTTCTCTGGATTTTCAAAGATAATGTAATCACTCTGGCCCACGTCTGCCGTTGTATTGATCGGTATCACGACATGTGTGCCGCTGTTTGACCTTGCCTTGACTTTGATCGCAATATTATCGATGGGCCCCTTGATGGTAATGTTACCGGTTGCCCTGGCATTTCCGTAAAACAGTGAATTCTGTGCCGGCGAATTTTTAAAGGCCGAAAAATCTTCACAATCGATATTCAGGTCCAGGGCAAAATCCTTGAAGTAATTATGGGTGATCTTCCCGTTGAGGTATGCTTTGTGTCCCAATGAGTCATACACCCTGATCTTGTTGAAGTTAAAGGAATTGGAGTCAATTGTCACAACATCAGCCATAGAGTACAGTACATTCAGGTAGGAAATCTTCAACTCCGTACGCATAAGCTTAACCTCTCCTGTGAGGTTCGGATGTTCGAGAGTCCCTGCTATCCTCGCATTCCCTGAAATAAACCCATTCACCCCGGTCATGAAACTCGACACAAAAGGCTGCACGATCTTAAGGTTCAGGCTGTTCAATTCAAGGTTAAGGTCAAGGGCCGGAGACTTTCCTGCAAGGTGAACGCTGCCCTTCAGGTTGAAGGGGATGGTTGTGCCCACATTCCCGGTGTAGAGTATTCTGGAATTGACATCAAACAAAGCATTCTCTGCATCATATTTTACTGAGAAATCAGCATCGCCAAGCAGTTCCTTGTTGAAGCTGAATTTTGCGATGCGCACATCTGCGAGCACATTCGGTTTATTGTAAACATTTGAGAGCCGGAAATTGCCCGACAAAATACCATCTATATCGAGTTCCGGATTCCCGATCAGGTAATCAAGGTTCGAGATATCCACATTGTGAAAAAGAAAGTCGAGCGTATCATGCTTCGATCCCGAAATTTTTCCGTCAACCTTCAGAAACTGCTCATCCGACATGAACTTCAGGTCCCGGAAACTCATGGAGGTAGTATCAATGCGAATAAAATTATCGGGTGCAATAGTCCAGTAATGATTATCAATGCATACATTGAACTTCTGAAAAGCAAGTTCGACAGAGTGACTGTTCCTGAAACTGAGGTATCCTGCCATGTGGCTCTTTTTTTCCAGGCTCGACCAGTCCAGGTGATAGAGGATACTGTCCTGCCGGATATCGGATATCAGCCTCAATGAATCCACCTTTATCTCCAGGGAGTCTTTTGCGGTTCTTTTCTTAAGGAAAAAGGTTCTGCAACCGGTGCTGATGTTGAGGTTATCCATCCTGCTCCGGGCATTAAGGTACCAGTCTTCCACATGCATGCCGTTTACGATCACATCAGGCGAATGCCCGTTCAGTGAGATCATCTCCTCATCTTCATTATAACTGCCGTCAAGGGTTGTACCAGTCGCCACCCGGATAAATGGAGCAAAAACTTCAGCAATTGCATCGGTATTCTTTAAGGTGATATGGTAATTCATCAGCTGGTTTGAATTCGGATGATGATCGACCAGGGAGTCGTTGAGTTCAAAGGAGGCAAGATAATTGGAAATGAAACTGTTCAGGGACGGGACCATATCCCTGAAATAAAAATTTCCGCTGATGTCCGCATCCACAAAATCGGAAAGCAGGTGGTAGGATTTATTGTTTTTATCATCACGGGAAGTCAGAAGTGACAGATGTTCCATGGGGATTACGTGCCTGCCTTCAATATAGGTTGTATTATCCAGGTCAATAGTTCCTTCGATGTTGTCAATATCATTGCCGGTAAAATCAACTTTCACCTGGGTGGAAAGATCCATGATGCTGTCCCGTTCCAGCAGATGAAGCCGGAAAAGCTGGGCATGCTGGATGGTGGCATTGTACCGGAATGAAGGAAGGGTATCCTGCATATCCACCATGCCGTTAAAGTCGAGGATCAGGTTGGGGTCACTGATATTCAGACCGCCATCGAAACGCCTTTCTTTCAGGGAACCACAGATATCCAGGTTATGATAATTGTAACGGTTCAGTTTCACGGAATCAATATGCACATTCATGGTAAGGTCAGCTTCATTGAGTGTCATTCCGCTCCCCTTGATATCCGCCTTCAGGGTGAGGGCACCCAGCATTTTTTCATTTCCGGTCAGTTTACCGATATCAAAGGATGTAACATCCAGCTCTCCGTTATATGAGATAAGGCGGCTCCCCTTCTGCTTGCTGAGGACCAGGTCCGAGCGCAGGTCACCGATGTCGGTTCTTATTTTTGCATTCGCTGCAAAATCATTGTAAAACCCTGTAAAGGTTCCCTGCAACCGGATATTCCCTGCATTCCCGATCATGGAGGGCAGGGTGAGGTGCTTCATCTCGACGGGGATCAGGATGGATTCTATATCCTTCTTATTGGCAACCAGGCTTTTTACATCCAGGTCAACAAAGGTCTCTTCAACATTAGGCAGCCCGTTGGCGCTGATATTTCCGTAAAACTCAGAGGCAGTGCCGAAGCCGATCCTGAAATTCTTTGCCCTGAAATTGCTCACCGTTCCCTTTACCTCCCCGGAGAGCCTGTATTTGTTTTTCATCACATACAACACCGGCGCAAAGGTTCCGATCTCTTCAAGATCGAAATCTGACGGCCGGATATTCCCATGGATATGCACCTGGTTGAGAAAGTCGTTATAGGCGGTCCAGCCATTATAATGAAAATCAAAATCCAGGTCCAGGTTACAGTGATCGGTTACAAGCTTCAGGTTCTTGGCTCTCAGGAAAGCCGAACAGACGCTGAATTCACCACTCATCTCCTTCAGGTTGAATCCCGACCGTTCTGTGGCCGAGAGCCTCTTGATTTTCGCACGGAGTGTATCCCCCCAGGGAAAGAAGTCGTTGATCAACAGGTTGATATTTCTGACATCAATGTTGGAATAATCCATCCCTTGCGTAACAGGAACGGCGTTTTCATCCTGAAAATGAAAACGGGTATCCTTTAATTCCACAGTAGAGACCGAGAAAAACCATTTCGGCCCGGGCAATGAATCGGTGGCGGGTGTTTTTGAAGTAAAATAATCAATGATGAACTGCAGGTTCAGAACGGTGTCGCCTTTGTGGGTTATCAGCTGGCAAACGCCTTTGTCGATTGTTATCTTACCGATGTTCAGGATATGTTTTTTCAGATGAAAAATGCCCGGACGCACACTCAGATTATGGGCATAAAAGAGGATCGCTTTCTTCTTGTCTTTTACAAGCAGTTCATTGATTCCGATCCCCTTCACCAGCGAAAGGCTGAACCCTCCGATGCGGATCTCGGCGCCCATTTTTTTGGAAAAATAGGTAGATGCCATCCTTGCGGCAAAGGTCTGAACCGCCGGGTCACGGAAGATCAGAACAAGGGTGGTCGCTAAGGCAACCAGCACCACCAGGAGATAAAACACTATTTTAGTGAGCCTTTTTATGGTAATTTTGCGTTTTTATTCAACATTACGAATCCCCGAAAGAATGGAGACCTATATCCTCGGCATCGAATCATCCTGCGATGACACAGCAGCAGCAGTAATACATAACGGATTCCTGCTGTCCAATATTACGGCAGGCCAGGACGTTCACAGGTCGTTTGGAGGTGTTGTTCCCGAGCTGGCTTCGCGAGCTCATCAGCAGAATATCATCCCCGTAATCCACGCTGCATTAACAAAAGCAAATATAAGTAAAAATCAACTTTCCGCCATTGCTTTTACCAAAGGGCCCGGGCTGCTCGGATCGTTACTGGTTGGTATTTCATTTGCAAAGTCATTCGGACTGGGGCTCAATATCCCGATCATTGATGTGGATCACCTGCAGGCGCATATTCTGGCACATTTTATCCGGGAAAAAGATGTCGAACAGGAGGTACCCTCTTTCCCCTTCCTTTGCCTGACAGTTTCAGGCGGACATACCCAGATCGTTCGCATCGACGATCATTTCAGCATGAAGATCATCGGGCAGACGATTGACGATGCCGCGGGTGAAACATTCGACAAGGCTGCGAAGATCATGGGGCTTCCCTATCCCGGGGGACCGCTGATCGATAAATATGCCCGCGAAGGCAACCCCCTGGCATTCACCTTCGCCAAACCTGTCATTCCCGGACTTGATTTCAGCTTCAGCGGACTGAAAACCTCCATCCTCTATTTTCTTCGCGACCGCCTGAAGGAAGACAATGATTTTATTGAGAAAAATAAAAATGACCTCTGTGCCTCCATCCAGTCGACCATTGTGAATATCCTGATGGAAAAACTCAGAATGGCTGTGAAACAAACCGGCATACGGCAGGTTGCGATCGCCGGCGGCGTTTCAGCAAACTCAGGTCTGCGGAATGCACTTTACACGATAGGAGAAGCTGAGAACTGGAAGGTTTTTATTCCGAAATTATCTTACTCCACCGACAATGCCGCAATGATCGCCATTACGGGTTATTATAAGTTCCTGGCGAATGATTTTGCTGATCAGTCGGCCACCCCCTATGCCCGAAGTATCTTCTGAACTCAATGGCAGTTGCACTCTTCGTAGCTCCGCTCCTTTGCCTTTTTAAACGCCTCACGGCCCTCTCTCACGGAGAACCAGATCAGTCCGGCTGAGCCGATCACATCGGCATACGCAAAGGAAGTCAGTTCATAGATTGCGCTGGTTGCCAGGAGAACAACCGACATATAGATGCACACCATGGTGCACTGCGCATCCGCTGTTATCGGCGCGGAGTTAAGTTTTTTTCCGATCCTGAATTTCCGGTTGGCCAGCCAGATCATAACCAGAATAGAGATGCAGGAAATTATAGCCCCGGCAAGGGTGCTCGACGGCTTGTGCTTCTCAGCCAGTGCCAGGATGATGCCCGCCAGCAATCCGGCCGACTGGAAATAAAAGCCTGCCCCTGTGATCTGGAGCGCTCTGACTTCAAAGGTGCTCACCGCGCTCTGAGGGTTATGGCGGATACGGATCACCATCTGGAGTATCCCAATGCCCGAAACCACCTCGATGAAACTGTCGGCCCCAAATCCAAAAAGCGTCAGGGTCTCATTTTCAAAACCGAAATACATGGAAACCAAACCCTCCACAATGTTATAAACAATTGTGAATATACTGAGCAGGTAAATACTCCTGTAAAGCCGTGTTTCAGCGGAGGTCATAAAAAGGGTGGCTTATTTCGTTCCGAGGATCTCAAACCGCTCATCATCGGTCGGAACCAGTGTCTTCCGATAACGGTTATAATGATAATAACCAAGTATCTCATACCCGTCCGGCATGTTGTAGGCGATGTACTGGTTCATGAAATAATCAAACAGGTATCCGGCATGTTTTTTCCCGGAATAAACAGCCAGGTCATAGATGTCTTTAAGCTTTAGTGAATCTGTTTTTTCACGGTAACGTACACCGGGGGTGATTCCGTTCATGACAAAGCTGCCGTCGAAAGCATCGGTAGCCGATTGCGTTGAGTAAAGAGTGGTCTTAACAGGCTTCTGGGTGTTGATCTTACTCAGTTCAAACCACGTGGAGGCATCCACTGCGTTGAGCCTGATGTTCATTGTATAAAGCGTATCCCCGAAATAGGTGGAATCGGCGAATGGATAATAGTATTCATCCAGCTGTACCTGTGAAATATTCAGGATATAGGACTGCGGCTGCGACTGCAGGAAGGAATCTACGGAGTTGTCCAGGTATACTGTGAATCCAAGTGCCCGGAGCTCTGAGATGAAATTGTTCATATAATGCTCAAGGTAAGCCGAGTCACTGATGAACTGCATGTAACGGCTGCTGTAGAAAAGAGCTGAATCCTGCTGAGCATCGGTAAGACTGTCAAATCCCCGTATTGCTTCACCCTTGTGGTTGTACTTGTAAACAAAATCAGGCGAGAAAAGCTGGATCGAGATCGGAGGCGGCTCGGCAATGAACTTATTCCCCAGCTTCTTCTCAAGAGAACAGGAGGAGAAAGCTGACGCTATGAGCAGAAAGAAGAGTATGTTTAACCGGTTTAGCATTTTATCAATAAAAGTTCTAATTGGTCTAATTGATCTAATTTCTAATGGTTTTGTTTTTCACTTTTTTTATTGTTTCTCAAATATACCAGGCAATTAGATCAATTAGAAATTAGAAATTAGGAATTCCAAAATCCTTATTCTTTCTCAAGAAACGTTATCCCAAACGCTTTCCCATACTCAAACGCCCTGTCAAATGCTTCCTGATGCGGTGTGAATTTTATCATCAGGCCTTCATCGAAGAGCCTGAGTTTAAGAACGCTGAGGTTGGCATTGATGATCTTGTTCCCTTCCCCGCTCCATCCGTAGGATCCGAAGGCCGCAGCGAGTTTCCCCTTGTCGCGGATCGGGTTGATCACTGCAAAAACCTGGTAGATGGGTAAAAGGATGTTCTGGCTGAAGGTCGGGCAGCCCAGGATGATCCCGGCCGATCCGATGATCTTCTGTTCGATTGTTGCGATGTCGGCTTTTTCAATGTCACAGAGATCCACCTCAATATCCCCGGCAGCCCGCAAGCCATCGGCGATCTTTTCTGCGATCATCCCGGTGTTCTGGTATGCCGAAACATAAGCAATCAAAACTTTATTCGGCTTGGGGTTGGCCAGTGCCTCCCGCGCGTATTGTTCCGTAAGGGCCATGTATTTCCGCCAGTCCCTGCGGAGAATGGCGCCATGACCGGTACAGATCGCCTCTATTTTCAGCGACCGGATCTTTTCGATAGCCTGCAGCATGAACTTGCTGTAGGGTTTCATGATCACATCATAATAGTATTTGAATGCAGGGCCGATATCGCCCACCAGGTCATCGAACATCTCCGCATTGCAGTAATGCTCTCCGAAAATATCACAGGTAAACAGCAACTGATCCTCCCAGAGGTAGGACATCATCGAGTCGGGCCAGTGCAGGTTGGCAGAGGAGATGAACTGTATCTTTTTATTGCCGAGGTCAAGTGTCTGCCCGTCTTTGACGATCAGGTGCGGGAATTCAAATCCAACCAGGTCACGAAGGTAACGGATACCATTGCCGCTGCTTACGATCTTTGCATTGGGCGCCGCTTTCAGGAGTTTCTCCACACAGCCCGAATGATCCGGCTCGGTATGGTTCAGTATGATGTATTCGATCTCCTCCGGGTTTACCAGTCGGGTAATCTTGTCAAGGTAGGTCTCCCAGAATTTCTCTTTAACAGTTTCTACAATGGTTTTCTTCTCTGCGTTGATGAAATAGGAGTTATA
>Ga0114951_10002970_pt1 | contig 18296 bp, 18 predicted proteins | sample AM7aDNAmetaG_FD_88677 | JGI IMG/M metagenome (GOLD analysis project Ga0114951, IMG submission 88677) | Freshwater microbial communities from Finland to study Microbial Dark Matter (Phase II) - AM7a DNA metaG | ecosystem: Environmental > Aquatic > Freshwater > Lake | place: Finland: Lake Alinen...
TATCAAAATATGTAAAAGAACAAGGTGTTGAAAAAGAGTACAATGTCTTACATAAGACACAACAATTAGCCCTCTTTTAGAGGGCACAGATACCCCGCTGCTCTGCGGCGGGGAGTTTCATTAACAGCAGTATTGACACAGGGACTCTATCCCCCGGTGTTTATCTGATAAAAACCGGAACTGAACATGGAAATGAAGTGATGAAGTGGATTAAGTTCTAAATAAACAATGAATAAGTGAAAAAGATAATAGTATGATCTTTCATGACTGGCAGGACCGAACGCGACTGTTAACAGGAGATGAAGGAATAGAACGCCTGAATAAAGCGTCTGTTCTTATCGTTGGACTGGGAGGTGTCGGGGCCGTAGCAGCTGAATATATATGCAGGGCAGGAATAGGAAACATGACAGTTGTTGATCATGATACTGTGCACAGGACCAACAGAAACAGGCAGCTCCCTGCGCTTATCAGTACAGAAAGAATGTCAAAAGCTGATGTTGTTGCCTCCCGTTTAATGGATATCAACCCTTCTTTAAAACTGACAGTTATAAAAAAATATCTGAAGGACGAAAGCATTATTGAAACTCTTTTACCCGGATTTGATTATGTGGTAGATGCCATTGATACCCTTTCGCCCAAGGTATACCTCCTGCACGCCTGTATAGAAAACAATCTGAAGGTGGTCAGTTCACTTGGCTCCGGTGCTAAATTTGATCCGGCACAGGTTAAAATTGCAGATATTGCCGAATCGTATAAATGCCCCCTGGCATATTATCTCCGAAAACGGCTTCATAAACTGGGTATCAGAAATGGAATAAAAGTGGTGTTCTCACCCGAAGAGCCATCTGGTAGCGTCATTGTCAAGACAGAAGCGGAACAAAATAAAAAATCAACGCGGGGAACCATATCTTACATGCCTGCTATATTTGGATGCTGTTGTGCTTCTGTTGTAATCAGGGAATTGTTGGGTATACCCTTATAAGTAAATGGAAACCAATCCGGCAGATTATTTAATCATCTGCGTTAGCTGAATGAAATCCTGAACGTTAAGCTGTTCTGCTCTTTTGCTGAATATTTCTCCGGATAATATTTCTTTTTCAAATCCTACAGAACTGAGCGCGTTCCTCAGGGTCTTTCTTCTCTGGTTAAACCCGGTTTTAACAACCTTGAAAAAACGCTCTTCATCACAGTCAAGAAACTGTTCCTGGTTACGCCTGAGTCTGATTACTGCAGATTTTACATTGGGAGGAGGTGTGAACACATGTTCACTGACAGTGAAAAGAAAATCGATATGATAAAATGCCTGCATCAATACGCTCATAATTCCATAATCTTTATTCCCGGGCGGTGAAGCGATACGAACGGCAACTTCTTTCTGAAACATGCCCACAACTTCATTCACGATATTCCTGTAATCCAAAACTTTGAATAAAATCTGGCTGGAAATATTATAAGGAAAATTTCCAATGACAGATAATGGTCCGTTGAAAAAATCATACAGATTTGCTTTAAGAAAATCGGCATGAATGATGTTGCTTTGCATCGTCGGGAACCTGTCATGGAGGTATTCAACAGACTCATCGTCAATATCGATCACCTTCAAGTGGATACCCTCTCTTTGTAAGAGGTACTTGGTAAGTACACCCATTCCCGGCCCGATTTCCAGAATATTTTGATTGTTCAGCGATAAGCTTTTTACGATTTTTAAAGCGATATTTTCATCATTCAGAAAATGCTGGCCCAGGTGTTTTTTTGCTCTGACAGCTGCCATGGTTCAGGGTGTTATCACATTGTCCCCTCTGAGGATCCTAAACCGTTTACGGGCTTCTGTCACAAAAATACTTCCGCTATAACCGGTAATTAGTTTCTGATAATATTCGAGTGCTTTCTGTTTGTCATTGATCAGATTTTCATTCAGCTGGGCACGCAGAAATAAAGCATCGTCACCAAGTATATCTTCGGGATAGAAGCGGATAAGCTTTCCGAGAAGAGTATCGGCTTCGCGATAATCTCTTTTCGAAATCATGATCTGGGCTTTTTTGTAGAGCACTTCGTCGAAAAGGGGATGATAAACACCGAGCGTTTGTATGGAATCGAGTGTTTTGAGAGCAAGGTCGGGTTTATTTCGGTAAAGCAGCAGGTCTGCTCTTGCATAATAATTCAGTCCTGTTGTGGAACTGTCATCGTCCAGATTGTCGGTAATCAGCAATGACAAGGCAAGCGCATCGTTAGCGATCAGCTTTGAGGTAGCTGCTTTAAGAATATCCAGTTGCGCCCTGGCCCATTCAAATTCGCCAATATAGAATGACAATTTTGCATTTCTGAATTTTGCTTCTGCGCCCAAAGGATCGTTCTTAAAAGCAAAATCAACTTGTGAATACAATAAAGAAGCCTCCCACTGATCGCCTGAAAAAAGATATATATCAGCAAGTTCCAGCTTGATATTCGCAGCAACCAGGGGTTTGATTCCGGGAAGGCTTAAGGCATCCTGAAGCAGGGATATTGCCGGTTCGGATTTATCCAGATAAAAAGCCTGAAGGTGAGCTAAATTTTTGATCAGGTCAATTGTTTCAGTGTTCTTCCCAAATTCATTTAAAGCGTTCTGGTACTCCTTCTCCAGAGACAGAAGATCATCCTGGGTATATTTTGCTGCAGCTGTTATTTTGTAATACTTCACATTGAGTAACTCTATCCGGCTGCTCAGGTAATAATAATTATCGTTTCCTTTTTTAATCAGGTACGAATATGCTTCGGCTGCAACGTCGAAGAATTTATTAGCGACGCATAATTTAGCTAGGTTAAAGACTCTTTCACCTGTTTCCCTGTACCTGCGGTCGAGGGCTTTTGCCTGCACAAAAGCGGTTTCAAAATCCTGAACCTGTGTTGCATACCAAATCAGCATTTCAGCATAGATGGGTTTATCGGGATATTTCTGTGCCCTTTTAAGTAATGAATTTTTCAACAGGGAAGCTTTGCGGTTGTCGGCATCATCCTGGAGAAAAAATTGCAACCTCTGTTCAATAATGTCAATACTACTGTTGTCATTATCAAGCCAGTCGAAATACTCGTTCAACATAGCATCATAATTGCCAAACTGCTGATAAATGAAAGCCAGTTCCTGGGCAAAAATAAAATTGTTATGGAGGAGTTTCCTTCCCTTCAGATAGGTATTTATTGAATACTCGTTTTGCCGCCTGACAAGAAAAGCATTAGCCAGATTGTTAATCATATTCTGATCAGGTATCAGATCGTTGATAGCTTCTTCAAACTGCTCTTTTCCCTTCTCAGCCAGGCCGGATTCAGAATATATATAACCGAGGTCGACCAGATAGTTCAGTTGCTGGGGGTTTTTACGGATCAGTTTTTTGACAAATTTTTCAGCTCTTTTATAGTCTTTCAGTTCAACAACAGAAAGCAGGAAGTTTGAATAAAAATAACCATTGGGCTTATCATTATATAGTTTTTCGTACAGGTCAGCTGCTTTCTCAAATTCTTTATTCTGGAAATACTGCGCGGCAAGCTGTTCGTCAGCAGGTGTTTGGGCAAAGGAACAGAAACACTGCAACAGGATAAAGATCAGGAGAAAAATGGACTTAATTGATTTATGCATAATATATGATAACGCATTAATCGTTTTCTTCTTGTTCTGAAGATTTTAAATTTGCTTTCGAAACAGGTAATTTTCCGAGTTTTTCAATAAGTGGTTTAAGATGCTTGCTCAGCGTATCAATCCTTGCATTGAAATATTTTATGTCTTCATTAAAAAACTTGATCCGCAGGAACATATCCTGAATAGCTTCATTTTCGGATTGGAAGTAATCGGCAAATTTTTTACTGTCGATGATATCATTTTTGATATCCTGCCGGAGGTTTTTCAATTGATTTTTAGAAAAACTAATTTCGTCGGGGAACTTCAGGTATCTGCTGAGTTCTTTTTTATAAGGTTTCTCGATGTTGGCAAAGGGGATGAGATATTCCCATAAGGGATCATTTGGTTTCAAATTGCCACTGTAAGTTCCTGCTTCATCCTGTAATTTCTTGTATTCGTTGAATTTAGTGAATATCTTAGCGGAGTCGATACGGGAGAAGTAGAACAGAGAGCTGTCAATATAAGTCATCAGGCTGTCGATACGTTTGACACAGTGTTTTTTCTCCGGCCCCATGCAGGAGCTGAATATGGTTATACTCAGCAGAGCTACAATAACAGTCTTTTTCATTTCTCTGTGATTAAATTAAAGTGTTATCATTTCGAAGCCGGTATAGCGAATGAGTGCTTCAGGGATTTTAATTCCTTCGGAAGTCTGATTGTTTTCGAGGAGGGCAGCTACGATGCGTGGTAATGCAAGAGCACTCCCGTTCAAGGTGTGTGCCAGCTTAGTCTTCCCGTCAGCATCTTTAATTCTTAGTTTCATACGGTTTGCCTGAAAGCTTTCGAAATTGGACACCGAACTTACTTCAAGCCATTTTTTCTGGGCAGCTGAGTAAACTTCAAAATCGTAAGTAGTAGAGGAAGTAAATCCCATATCGCCACCGCAGAGTTTCAGTATCCGGAATGGAAGCCTGAGTTTTCGCACAAGTGTTGCAACATATTCGCGCATTTCATCAAGTGCCTGATACGAGTTTTCAGGGTTTTCAACGCGAACGATCTCAACTTTATCAAACTGATGGAGGCGGTTCAGCCCGCGAACATCTTTTCCGTAAGAGCCTGCTTCGCGGCGGAAGCAATTGGAATAGGCCATGTTTTTCACAGGCACCTCATCCGATTTCAGGATGACATCGCGGTATATATTCGTTACCGGCACTTCGGCTGTCGGAATTAGATACAGGTTATCCAGGGTAACATGATACATCTGTCCTTCTTTATCGGGGAGCTGTCCTGTACCATAGCCTGAAGCTTCATTCACCATCAGGGGAGGCTGAATTTCAATATACCCGGCTTCCTGAGCCTGATCCAGGAAGAAATTTATCAGTGCTCTCTGGAGCCTGGCTCCTTTAGCTCTGTATACAGGGAAACCAGCACCGGTTAATTTTACACCCAGTTCAAAATCAATAATATTGTATTTAGCGGCGAGATCCCAGTGACAAAGCGCATCAGCAGGTAATTGTGGCATCTCACCTTCCTGATGTATATTCAGATTGTCTTCAGGAGTTTTACCTTTTGGAACGGAAAGATGCGGCGTATTGGGCAGTGTAATAAGCAGATCGTTCATGAGTTTTTCAGCATCGGATAATTTTTCGCTGTAATCCCTGGCTTTTTCTTTTAAAGCAGTGATTTGTTCTTTCATGCTGTTGGCTTCAGCGTGTTTTCCGTTTTGAAAAAGTTTACCAATTTCTTTCGAAATGGAATTTATTTCTGACAGCACATCATCACTCTGTTTTTGAGACGATTTACGTATATTATCGTATTCAAGTATCCGGCGAATGGTTTCTGAAGCGTCGATATTGCGTATAGCAAGACGTTCAATGGCTTCAGAGGTGTTCTCTCGTAAATAGGAGATTTGTAACATATTCAGATTTTTATGCAAAGTTAACAAATTCGCAAAACAGGAGCTATATCAGTTGTATCAATGGTAAAATCTTTTATTAATTTTGATGTTTAAACCTAATCAGCATGAATAGCCTTTACCCGTTAAAGTTTAAGCCTGTTTTCAAGGAGAAAATCTGGGGTGGACAAAAGATCAGGACTCATCTGAATATGGATTTTTCTCCTTTAACGAATTGCGGAGAATCATGGATGATCTCAGGCATTGATGGCGAAAACAGTATAGTATCAAATGGTTTTCTGGAAGGGAATGAACTGAATGAGCTTATCGAAATTTATATGGATGATCTTGTCGGGGAAAAAGTATTTGAATATTTTGGTGAACAATTCCCCATTCTTGTAAAATTTATTGATACAACTGCTGCTCTTTCGGTGCAGGTGCATCCCGGCAATGAACTGGCACGAAAAAGATATCATGCCCTGACGGGAAAAACAGAAATGTGGTTTGTTCTGAACGCAGACGATGATGCATGGATGCTGAGCGGGTTTGCTGAGAAAACATCGAAAGAGAAATACCTGGAGGTTTTGGGGAAAGGCAATGTGGCAGACCTTCTGAGGAAAGAAAAAGTAAGTGCCGGTGATGCGTTTTATATTCCTGCCGGAAACATACATGCCCTCGGACCAGGGGTATTACTTGCTGAAATCCAGCAAACTTCAGATATTACATACCGTATTTATGACTGGGACAGGCTTGACCATATGGGAAAACCGCGTGAACTTCAGACAGATCTGGCAACAGATGCTATTGATTTTGATCATTCAGGCAGTTCCCGGATAAATTATAAAAGAGTTAATGAGGGGTCTTCTACAATTGTTGCATCTTCCTTTTTCAACACTAAGCTGATCAGCATTAATCATCCATTGAAAAAAGATTACTCGGATAATGACTCTTTTATAATTTATGTGTGCATTGAAGGTGATGCTGAAGTTAGGACACAAACCGGTATTATTAATCTGGTAAAAGGGGAAACCTTACTTATACCTGCAGAAACAACGTTTGTTGACCTGATTCCTAAAACACAGTTTAGGATTCTTGAAATTTATATCACCTAGTATTCAGATGATCAGGAATATAATATTTGACTTTGGCGGTGTAATTCTGAATATTAATTACGATCTGGCCATGCAATCTTTTTTTTCACTGGGTGTAGAAAGCGATTTGTCTTTTTATTCGCAGTCAAATCAGGTTTCATTATTTGATGAGTTGGAAAAGGGACTGATCACACCATCTGAATTTCGTGAACGGATAAAACATCTGTCATCACTGGATCTGACGGATGATCAGATTGATACTGCCTGGAATTCGATGATACTGGATTTGCCTCCCGAACGAATAATCCTGCTTGAAAAGACAAAAAAAAATTACCGTACTTTCATGCTCAGCAACAGCAACAGCATTCATTATAATTTTTATATAAAAGCGCTTGAAGAAAAGTACGGTTATCAAAGTTTTTCAGAGCTCATGGAGAAAGTATATTTTTCTCATCAGGTGAAAATGAAAAAGCCCGACAGGGAAATTTTTGAACTCGTGATGAAAGAAAACAAATTAAACTCTGAAGAAACGCTGTTTATCGATGATACGATTCAGCATATAGAGGCGGCAAAAAGGTATGGATTAAGAACACATTTTCTTACAAATAAAGAGATTGTTACAGATTTATTTGATCAGAACGGTATATTGAAGACCTGTATTATAAAAAACGCAGTGTAGCTGTTTCACTTACATTCATCAGAACTTTTCTGCCCAGGATCAGGGCAAGGTTAACAGCCGAATGGCCGGCAGGAAACCCGAACCACACAGGATAATTATATTCTTTCACAGCTTCAGCAATTATTCCGTAAGCATCGTTTCCGAATTTAACCTCGTTGTCTTTCATGTCGGTCATATTACCAACAATCAGACCTGACAGCCGGCTTAATTTACCAGAGCGTTTCAGGTTGATCATCATACGGTCAATATGATACAGATATTCGTCAATATCTTCAATGAATAAAATTTTCCCATCGGTTTCAATATCTGAAACACTGCCGGTCAGGCTATAAATAATGGAAAGGTTTCCGCCCGAAAGTAATCCCTCTGCTGAACCGTTCACCGTCAGTTTATCCGTCTGAAAAGAGTAAATCAAATCTTCACCAAACAGGGCTTTTCTCAGACTATTACTCGAAGTCTTCTCATTTGGAAAGTAATGCATACTATATGGCATAGTGCTGTGAAGGGTCTCAACTCCCAAACACTGATGAATATGAGAATGAATGACAGTGACATCACTGAATCCTGCAATCCACTTAGGATTTCGTAAAAACCCGGAAAAGTCGATACTGTCTATGATCCGTACATTTCCATATCCTCCCCTGGCAAGAAATACAGCTTTTACCGAGGGGTCGTCGAGCGCATTTTGGAAATCTTCCCTGCGTTCTTCATCTGTGCCTGCAAACTGATGACATTCGTTAAAAGTATTTTTTCCGGTAATTACTTCGAGTCCCCACGATTCAAAAATACGGACAGATGGTAACAATTCTTCATGAGTTATTTTTCTGGCTGTGGCAACAATAGCAATTTTATCGTTTTTTTTCAGGTATGGAGGTGTAATCATCGGAAATGCAAGATTATCAGTTTCTGAAAAGCGCTTTTGCGTCAACGTTCCGACGTTCGGGTTCACTTATTTCAAATATGGACTTTGTGGTATAACCCATTAACCCTGCAAAAATATTGGAAGGGAACATTTCAACTGCGTTGTTATAGCTTGTAACAGAAGAATTATATATAATTCTTGCCTCAGAAATCTGTTCCTCCAAAGCAGTCCATGTCGACTGCAATTGTATAAAATTCTGGTTTGCTTTCAGGTCGGGATAGTTTTCAACAGCAACCTTAATTTTTCCCAGGCTTCTGGAAAGTTCATTTTCCAGCTGAACCCGGTCTTCATTGCTTACAGTTCCTGCAATGGCTTTTGAACGGAGTTCTGTAACTTCAGTCAGAACCTGTTTTTCATATCCCATATATTCTTTTACGGTTTCCACTAAATTAGGAATCATGTCATACCGTTTTCTTAACAGTACGTCAATACTTCCGAAAGATCTCTGTACATCGTTTTTTTTGACTATCAACGAATTATACATAAAAACGGCGGCCAGCAACAGTGCTATTATCAAAAAAAAGAAAATGATCATGGCTTTCTGATTTGATTACTACAAATTTAACATTATAATCATTCCGAATAGCTTCATGTCTTGTTAAAAAAATGTAAGTTTGGAACACCAATAGATAACAGGTATGAAATGAAAATTCTTATTATCTGTACCGGAAATACATGCAGAAGCCAGATGGCAGAAGCCTTTTTAAAATCTTTTGATCAGCGCCTGAAAGTCTTTTCGGCCGGTACACATGCTGAAGCGGTTATTAACCCGAAAACGGTAATGGTGATGAAAGAAGCAGGAATTGATGTTTCAGCCGCTAAACCAAAAAATGTAAACCAATTTCTGGGAGAAACATTCAATTATGTAATAACAGTATGTGATACCGCTAAAAACGTTTGTCCTGTTTTTACCGGAAAAGTTTTATCACGGCTTCATATCGGATTTGAAGATCCTGCTTCATTTAATGGAAGCCATGTTGAAGTCGTGAGGCATTATCGGAGAATAAGGGAAGAAATCAAAGAGAAATTCTATGATCTCTACACGAATAGATTATTACCGGAATTAGAGCAGAGTAAAAATTTTTAGAATCAAATCCGGATGTCTTTTGAAAAATAATTAATTTTGCTTAAAACATATTAACATGAAAAAAGTATTCTTTAAAGCATTCTTGCTTTGTTTGGTATTTTTCGCTATTAATTTGAGCCTGCAAGCTCAGGATGAACCCACCATTCAAAAAGGGGCCCAGATGCTCTCCTATAAACTGGGGTATGGATGGAGCTGGGGAGGAAACAGAATAGGGTTTATCCCTGGAATATTTGGCTATGATGCCGGTGTGACCAAATTAGGACCTGGTACGCTTACTTTGGGCGGTATGTTTATGTTTTCAGTCAGATCCTATTATATGAATCTTTATTTTGCCTTTAAAGGAGCCTGGCATTACAACTTTAAAGTTCCTAAATTTGACGCATTTGTCGGGCTAACAGCAGGTCCTAAAATTCCTATTTACAAATTCAGCGATCAAAGAGTCATTGACTGGATTGGGGTAAATACATATTTTGGTGCATCCTATTATTTTGCGGAACATTTCGGAGTCACAACAGAAGTGGGGCTGGGTACTGTTAACTGGTATCTTGTTGGGATGAGCTTTAAATTAAAATAACAAAGCTTACCGGTACTTGTATAATCAGGAGTTTACAATCAGTTTGAAACCAACTCCGTGTACGTTAAGTAATTCAATATTGCTATCCTCTTTCAGGTATTTCCTTAGTTTTGTAATGTACACGTCCATACTGCGTGCATTAAAGTAACTGTCGTTATTCCATATTTTGTTGAGAGCATATGTACGGTCAAGAACGTCGTTCATATGTTCACACAATAGCCTGAGTAATTCAGCTTCTTTGGACGTAAGTTTAATCTCATTATCTTTCAGGTTAAGTGTTTGGTTGAGTGGGTCAAATTTATATTTTCCAACCTGATAAACCGATATAACGGTTTTGTCGCCGGCATCTTTAGAACGCCTCAGAACCGCTTCGATGCGTGCAAGCAGCACCTCCATGCTAAAGGGTTTGGTGATAAAATCATCTCCGCCTAGACTAAAGCCCTTTATAATGTCGTCGTGCATGGATTTTGCAGTGAGAAAGACAATGGGAATCTCCTTATCGGCTTTACGAATTTCCTTGGTAAGTGTAAACCCGTCTTTAACCGGCATCATCACATCGATGAGGCAGATATCGAATGGTTCGTCAAGATAGGCCTGATAAGCCTCCTGCCCGTTAACGCACAATACAATACTATAACCTTTTGCTTCCAGATATGAGGTCAGGATCTTACCGAGATTAAAGTCATCTTCAGCAAGTAAAATTTTAATTTTATTCATTGTACAATTTTATTGTATATTTCTATAACGTATCTTTATTAATCAAAGTATTCCTTTTTTTGTTCTTTTGATAGAGGAAGAAATATTTTAAATGCAGAACCTTTTTTCAGCTCACTTTCCACACTGATGCTTCCACCGTGAGCTTCCACAATGGCTTTAACATAACTTAATCCCAGTCCGAATCCTTTAACATCATGAAGGTTGCCTGTCGGGACCCTGTATAGCTTGTCAAAAATCTTCTTAAGATTTGCTTTACTTATTCCGATACCGTTATCCCGGACGGTAATCAATATTCCATCTTCTATGTTCTCTGTTTTTATTTGTATCAGAGGATCTTCAGGAGTATATTTATTTGCGTTGTCAATCAGGTTAAAAAAAACATTGGACAGATGGACTTTATCCACATGAACAATATTTTGCCAGGCAATAAATTCTGTTATAATCCGTCCGTTCTTTTTCTCAAGCTGAAGGCTGATATTTTTTACGACATCTGTAATAATGCGGTGTACATTTAAATCTTCTTTATTCAGCCTTAGCTCTCCCTTGTCAATGATTGCTGTTTGAAGTATCTTTTCTGTAAGGTTGCCAAGCCTTTGATTTTCTTCACCTATAATACCTATATATGAATGGTAAAATCCGTCGGTTTTCTGAACCCCACTGTCGTTAAGAGCCTCACATGCCAGCGATATGGTCGAAATCGGTGTTTTGATCTCATGGGTCATATTGTTAATGAAATCATTTTTTAAATCGGAGAGTTTTTTTTGCCGGATAATGTTGATAACAGTGTAGGCAAACAGGAACGATATGGCCCCGATTAAAATGGTGGAAATCAATAGCATCAGCCAAATCTGTGCCAGCAGAAATCTTTTCTCTTCCGGGAAATAAAGAAGAAGAAAATCAGGTGACATGAACATGTCACTCGGAAAAAGAGTAAATACGAACCCGTTTTCCAGAAGTTCTTTATGGTACTTCCCGGTTTTTTCAACAACAATGGCATTCCTGAGCCTGCTGAAAATACCATATTCATAAGGCGTGTTAATGCCTCTTTTAATGAGTTCCTTTTTTATCAGTGAATCAAACAAAACAAAATTTAACCTTCTTTCAATGGGTTTGTAATAGCCAAAGCTGAATATGTCCTCAAAAAGGTTAGAAACCAGCTCAGTTTTATTCAGTATCCGGTCAATTTTTTTATTGATTTTTTGAACTTTCGGATTAACTGGCTGATCAGCAGAATCATAGACAATTTTCCCGTGAGTGCCGTCCGGATGTTCAACAACCTGATAATTATTATTACTGATAATACTGGTATCGAATTTATGAACAACCTTCCCGCTAACATTTTCTGTATAGCTCAATTCTACTTTTTCGTATTTGAAACTTTTAGGTTCATCGTTCCCCGATTTATCTTTTTTCTTTTTTAAAGATTCATTATATACGATATTATTGAGTGAATCCAGCATATTAAATATAGAACTGCCTGAATGATATTTACGAAGCTGGTCTGCAATCTCATACTTTTCAAGCCTGTAAATAACCTGGGTAATAGCATCGTTGACCCTGCGATTGAAATTATTCCGTTCCAGCATCATCGCATTTCCTATCCAGTACAGCTGCATTCCGACTAATCCCACCATAGCGATGCTTATGAATATGATAATCAGCACTATGTTCTTTTTATTCATCAGGTCAGATCTAATTATTTATCACAAAATTAATGATTTAAGATGCGATGAAAATAACTTTAACATTTGTTAACAATTATGGCTCTTTTTTTATTTTACTTTTACCATGTCAAAATTTAGTTTCTTATTTAATTATAAATAAAAAGCAAATTTTTTTCATAAGGTTGGTTTTTGGTTAATAATTTTAAGGTGTGGTTTCTGACAACCACACCTTATTTTTTTAGATTTGTAAATATAAAAACAAAAGGGGAATACGATGATGAATATATCTGTCAACATAGAAAAAACCTTAGCATTTCTGAAACCCGGTGATCTTGAAAAACTTCAGCCCGAAATAAACCTTCATTATAATCTACTGGTTAACAGAAAAGGAGTGGGAAATGAATTTCTGGGATGGCTTGACTTACCGGATAATATGATGGATGAGACGATTGAACGGATCAATATCGATTCAAAAATAATAATAAGCCAGTCAGAGGTTGTTGTAATTGTTGGTATTGGCGGTTCCTATCTTGGAGCAAAGGCTCTGATAGAAGCGCTCGGAAATCATTTCCGTTCATTTTACAAAGGGGAATTTCCACAAATTGTATATGCAGGTCAGAACATCAACGGGGAGTATCACGCTGAATTGCTTGAGATGCTTGATAATAAAGATTATTCGATAGTGGTGATTTCGAAGTCGGGATCGACAACAGAACCCGCTATTGCATTTCGATTATTAAAAACCCATCTGGAAAATAAATACGGTAAGGAGCATGCAGGCAAAAGGATTATTGCTGTTACCGATGCTGAAAAAGGAGCTTTGAAACAATTGGCTGACATGGAATCATATTCAACGTATGTAATACCGGATAATGTCGGCGGAAGATATTCCGTACTTACACCTGTAGGACTTCTACCTGTGGCTGTTGCGGGTTTTAACATCAGGGAGTTGTTGAGAGGAGCTGCTGAAATGAAAGAACATGTATTTGCTTCCTCACTGATAAGCGAAAATATCGCACTACTCTATGCTGCTGCAAGAACAGCATTATACAGAGCCGGCAAGCCAATTGAAATAATGGTTAGTTATACACCATCGCTCATGTTTTTGACAGAATGGTGGAAACAGCTTTTCGGTGAAAGTGAAGGCAAGCAGAACAGGGGAATATTCCCTGCCGGTAACGTTTTTACAACCGATCTCCATTCAATGGGGCAGTATATTCAGGAGGGATTGCGTGTTCTTTTTGAAACCGTAATTTCAATTGATAAACCGGGCAAAGATATTACAATACCTTTCGATATAAGCGACGCTGACGGATTGAATTATATTGCAGGAAAAAGTATGAATGAAGTTAATCATACGGCTGAACTGGGCACTGCACTGGCGCACGTTGACGGCGGCGTTCCAAACATACGTATTGGTTTGCCGGAGATTAATGAAAGAAACCTGGGGCAACTGATTTATTTCTTCGAATTTTCATGTGCTATAAGCGGGTACTTGCTTGGGGTAAATCCATTCGATCAGCCCGGAGTAGAAGCGTATAAGAAAAATATGTTTGCCCTGCTTGGGAAAAAGGGTTTTGAAAAAGAAGGGGAAGAATTAAAAAAACGTTTATAACCTATGGCGTGGGTTTTGCGCTCAGATCGACTTCTTTATCCGGCTTTCCGTTTTCGAGCCAGAACTTCCAGATCCCTGTTTTTACTCCATTTTTGTAATAACCTTCATAACACTTATTGCCATTTTCGTAATAAGTTATCCGGAGACTGTCGCTGAGACCGTCTTTAAAATAACCTTCGCTCCATTTGTTTCCGTTCTGGTACCAAGATACCCACCTGCCGTTTCTTTTGTTGTTCTTATATTCTCCTTCCATGTAGATCTTTTTCCCTGGAAAGAAAGCGACTTCTTTAACAAGTTCTTTTTCGCCGTTTCTGATCATATATTGCCGTTCAACCTTGGGACTACCGTCGCCGTATGTCTCAACAACCTCTTTTTTAATTCGGCCATTGCACGACATCAGTAAACATACGGAAACAACAATGACGAAATATTTTTTCATCGGGTAAAAATTTTAAAGATGATGATGTTTTACTTCTTGTATTCTTTATTCAGGCCGTCAATGACTATTTGCGTTATATCGTAAGTTTTATTGGCAAGTATAATACCGCCTCCTTTTGAGAAACCGAGGACATAGTCGAATTTATATTCAACGTTGATCCGATGAACATAGTTAATCACACTGTCCTGGATAACCTGATCCATTCCTATTTGCTTTTGGGATAACTGGTTCAGATAATTTTCGCGAAGGGCGAGTATATTCTGCTGTTCCATACCCAACTGTTGTTCAGCTGCCTGGGCTTGCTGAAGGTTGATACGGTTTGCCTGCAGATTGCTTTTATAATTATCGATTTTGGACTGTAGTACTTTCTGTTTGTTCAGAACTTCTGCTTCCAGGGTGTTTTTTTCTTTTTCCAAAGACTCTCTCAAATCCTTTACCAGATTATAGTTAAGCATCAGAGTATCGAAATTAACATAAGCAACACTAAGAACTGATCCGTTCTTGACACCGGCTGCAGAGTGAGACCCTTTATGGCCGGTGATCTGCAAGATTATTAAAATCACGACACCGATAATAGAGATCAGGCTCAATATCAGAGGTGTTTTAGAAGCGGCAGCAGGTTTGCATTTTTCAGGTGTATCTATGGCTTCTCTGTCCATCATTTCAGTTTCTTCTGTCATAACAAGAATTTATATTTATTGATTAAGTTTAATTTCCAATTTCAGACATAAATTTTATTCTGAGTAAGCGAATCTCTTCTTCGTTATATTCATCTTCTCCCAGTTTTTTTCTCGCATCTTCAATAGAGTCTGATTCGGCTTCCCTGAAATATTCATAAATTTCTTCCTGGTGAAACTGGTCAATATATTCGTCGATATAATAATTGATGTCGATTTTTGTTCCTGATGAAACTATACGCTCTATTTCCGTAAGGATTTCATCAATAGTTACATTCTTACCCAGCGCAATATCTTCCAGTGCCAGTTTGCGGTCAATACTCTGTATGATATATACTTTGAGCTCAGATTTATTGATTACCGACCTTACAACCATATCCATCGGCCTGATGATCTCATTTTCCTCCACATATTTTTCTATCAGCTCAATAAAAGGCTGTCCGTATTTATGTGCTTTTCCGGTACCAACACCCGTTATTTGTTTCATTTCCTCCATAGTGATGGGATACTGAATAGCCATATCTTCCAGCGAAGGATCCTGAAATATTACAAAAGGCGGGAGATTTTCTTTCCTGGAAAGCTCTTTCCTTAAGTCTTTAAGTAAGGCAAACAAAGTTTTATCTGCGGCACTGGTTTTCTGTCCTCCGTCAATAAAACCTTCTTCATCATCAGGGTTTTCATAATCCCTGTCCTTGGTGATCATGATGGAATATGGATTTTTTAGAAACTTTTGACCTTCAGCACTAAGTTTTAAAATACCGTAATTTTCGATATCTTTTACCAGGAGAAGTTCAATAAGTAGCTGGCGTATGACATTGCTCCAGAACCGTTCATCAAATTCGGCCCCTTTTCCGAATTCCTCCAGTTTGTTGTGCTTGAAGGATTTTAAAGTAGAATTGCTTTTGCCGAGGATGATGTTGATAATGTGTTTTTCCTTGAATTGCTGTTTTACAGCTAACACGGTACTTAACACGAGTTCGATATGCTCCCTGCCGTCATACTTGATTTTTGGATTAAGACAGTTATCGCAGCTCGAACAGTTTTCTTCCTTGGTCTGCTCGCCGAAATAATGCAGTAAGAACTTCCTTCTGCATACTGAAGTTTCAGAATAGGCAAGCACTTCGGAAAGAAGCTGTTTAGCTATTTCCTGTTCGGCAACCGGCTTATCTTTGGTAAATTTCTCAAGTTTTTCTATGTCTTTAATATCATAAAATGATATGCAGTTTCCTTCGCCTTCATCCCTTCCGGAGCGCCCTGTTTCCTGGTAATATCCTTCCAGACTTTTAGGCATATCATAATGGATCACATAGCGGACATCTGGCTTATCAATACCCATTCCGAAAGCAATAGTAGCAACGATAACATCAATTGCTTCCATCAGGAATTTATCCTGTGTGTCAGCCCTGACATTGGAATCCAGTCCGGCGTGATAGGGGAGGGCTTTGATCCCGTTTATTTGTAATTTCTCTGCCAGATCTTCAACCTTTTTTCGGCTAAGGCAATAGATGATCCCCGATTTTCCGGCGTTCGATTTAATAAATTTTACAACGTCCTTATCGACTTCTTTCGATTTTGCCCTGACTTCGTAATACAGGTTGGGTCTGTTAAATGAAGAAATAAAGAGATTGGCTTTCTGCATGCCCAGATTCTTCTGAATATCATGCTGCACTTTTGGTGTAGCCGTAGCTGTTAAAGCAATTACAGGAACTTTTTTCCCGATGGCTTCAATCATAGGTCTCAGCCGTCGGTATTCCGGTCTGAAATCATGGCCCCATTCAGAAATACAATGAGCTTCGTCAATAGCATAAAAAGAAATATCAATTTCCTTGAAGAATTCAATATTTTCATCTTTATTCAGTGATTCCGGAGCGACGTAGAGCAGTTTTGTTTTGCCACTGGTAAGGTCGGCTTTCACTTTCTTGCTTTCTAACTTGGTAAGCGAAGAATTTAAAAAATGGGCTATACCTTGTTCTGAACCAAAAGCACGTATGGAATCCACCTGGTTTTTCATCAAAGCAATTAACGGGGACACAATGATAGCAGTCCCAGTGCTGACAAGAGCAGGTAGCTGGTAACATAAAGATTTCCCACCGCCGGTTGGCATAATAACAAAAGTATCATCGCCACCCATTAAACTTCTTATTATAGCTTCCTGATCTCCTTTGAATGAATCATAACCGAAATATTTTTTCAGATTCAAAAAAAGTTCAAGCTCATCTTTATTTGCTGTTTTCCCCATTAATTAAAAAATCAATATATTTGTAATGTAAAATTAGTTCATAGAATTGAACTTCTTATAACAAAAGTATTATTTTTTAAAAAACAAATTATTTTGAAAAATAAAATCAATCATATTTTTTTAATTTGATCCTTTTGAAATAAGCGTTTTAAAAAGTAAACTTTTTTATTCAGCGTTTTTTTTATGATACTCCGGACCGAAAATGTAGTTAAGAAATACAGGCAGAGAACTGTAGTGAACAATGTTTCCATTGAAGTTAAACAGGGGGAAATTGTCGGACTATTAGGACCGAACGGAGCCGGGAAGACCACAACTTTTTATATGATCGTCGGGTTGATAAAACCATTTGCAGGAAAAGTTTTTTTGAATGATACGGATATCACCGATGTTCCTATTTACAAAAGAGCACAGAATGGTATTGCATACCTGTCACAGGAAGCATCTGTGTTCAGAGATTTAAGTGTGGAGAACAACATCAGGGCTATCCTCGAATTTACCGGCACCAGTAAAGTGCAACAGGCAGAAAGACTAGAATCACTTATTGAGGAATTCGGATTACAAAATGTACGAAAGAATCTGGGGAAAAATTTATCGGGTGGAGAAAGAAGAAGAACTGAAATTGCACGTTCACTTGCCGTAAACCCGAATTTTATTCTTCTTGATGAACCCTTTGCGGGAGTGGACCCTATTGCCGTTGAAGATATTCAGAATATAGTTTCCCGCCTGAAAGAGAAAAATATTGGAATACTTATAACCGACCATAATGTTCATGAGACTTTAACAATAACTGACCGGGCATATCTGCTTTTTGAAGGAAAGATACTGATGTCGGGAACATCCCGTGAACTCGCGGCCAATGAGCATGTCCGAAAGGTTTATCTGGGTGAAAATTTTAAATTAAGATAACAACATTATATTAATTCTGTATATTTTATATGTGTTTATTTGATTTATACAAGGGGATTTAATAGTGATAGCTGATAAAAGAAAAGAGGCTGTCTCAAAAAAGAGATGGTCTCTTTTTTTTATTGACTTAAATTCTTGATCCAACCCATAAAATTTCTACCCGACTATGTTCGGTCCATATATAATCGTCAATATTGACTAAA
>Ga0114951_10002974_pt1 | contig 18257 bp, 17 predicted proteins | sample AM7aDNAmetaG_FD_88677 | JGI IMG/M metagenome (GOLD analysis project Ga0114951, IMG submission 88677) | Freshwater microbial communities from Finland to study Microbial Dark Matter (Phase II) - AM7a DNA metaG | ecosystem: Environmental > Aquatic > Freshwater > Lake | place: Finland: Lake Alinen...
AAGGAGAAGGGCCTGGTACCCGAGGAACTGGCCAAGGTCAAGCGCCAGGTGATGGCCAATAATATTTATGAACGTCAGACAGCCGAAGGCATGGCCTGGAAGTCTGCGGCGGATGAGGCTTTTACAGGCGATGCGGATTTCTCAACCCGTTATCTCGAAGGGGTCCGTACGGTCACGGCGGAAGATGTGAAACGTGTGGCCCGGCGTTATCTGACACCCGCACGGTTGAGCGTGGTGATCTTGCGGCCCCGTCCGGTCGAAATGCCTGCCCGCCCCGATGCGCGCCAGGCCAAAAGCGGGATTGAAAAGGTCGTTCTTCCCAACGGGCTTGTTCTTTTGCTCCAGGAGGATCATGCCCTTCCGCTGGTGTCGGTCAATGCGGTTTTCAATGGCGGGATGCGCCGTGAAACCCTTGCGTTAAACGGGTTGTCAGCCCTTTTGGGTTCAGTTTGGACCAAGGGCCTTCCGGGGAAGTCTGCGGATGAGATCCATCGTGATGTCGAGAGCCGCGGGGCTTCGCTTTCGGGTTACGCGGGCCGGAACAGTTTCGGGCTGGAGATGTCTTTCCTGAGTGAAGATATGCCTTTCATGATGGATTATTTCGGGAAATTCATGGCTGGTCCGGCGTTCCCGGAGGCTGAGATCGACCGCACCAAGGAAGAATTACGCACGGCGCTCGTGGCGCGCAAGGATAATGTCCTGCAGACATCGTCGCGTGTCCTGGTCGAGGAACTGTTCAAGACGCATCCCTTTCGCCTGGACACCCTGGGGACCGGGGAAAGCATCGGGCGGGTGACACGCGCGGATATCCTCCGGGTCTTTCATGACTGCATCAGGCCGGATAACGGGGTGGTCGCGGTGTTCGGGGATATTGATCCGGCGGCGGTCCGCAAGGACCTTGAGCGCCGTTTGGGCGGCATGAAACCCGGCAAGATGCCCCTGCCTGTTTTTGCGGAAGAATTACCCGCATCCCTGCAGGTCAGGGAATTGCCCCTGCAGAAGGATCAGGCCGCTGTTATTTTTGGTTTTCGCGGGCCGATGATCTCTTCGGCTGACCGTTATGCCGCCGAGGTCCTGGTCAATATCCTCGGCTCTTCCATGGGCGGGCGGATTTTTACGCGGGTGCGCGAAGAACTCGGGAAGGCTTATTCGGTCAGCGGCGGCATGATCCCGGGCGTTGATGCGGTGATGCTCAGTTTTTTTGCCTTGACCACCAACGAGAGCCAGGCGCCTGTGCGGGCGATCATGGAGGAAGAATTTGCCCGTATCCGCCGGGAGCCGGTGAGCGTTAAAGAACTTGATGCCGCGAGGGTCTATTTGATAAGCGACATGGCCCGCGACATGCAGACGCTGGGCGCGCAGGCAGGGACCCGCGCTGTGGATGAGCTGTTGGGGCTGGGCTACAGTAATGCCGATGCCTATGCCGCGCATATTGCCGCGGTGACCGCCGAGGATGTGCGTGCGGCGGCCATGGCGTACCTGGACGTGGCGCATGCCGCGCTGGTTCTCACCAGGGCCGCGGAGAAAAAGGGGGGAGAATAGGTTTACACGTCTTTTTTAACGTGTTAGATTAGAGGCATTCCTATGAATAAAAACATACAACTTGAACTTGAAGACCAGTTGCTCGACAAGCTAAAAGGCCGTCTGCAGGTCCTCCAGCCTGACCGTGAGCGCGAAGAGATGGCGTCCGGCGCGCTGGAAAGCGTCCTGGCCAACGACAAGGCGCGGCGGTTTTCCAACGAGTTTTCCGCGGTCGAGTCCAAAGAGGCGTTCATCCGCGCGTTTCTTTCCTACGGCATCGTGGAGGCGCTGTTGTGCGACAGCGACGTCGAGGATATTGTGATCCACGGCCTCCAGCCCATTTATATTCACCACGCGCAGTACGGGTTCATGGACACCGGCAAGAAGTTCGAACATATCCGCGAGCTTGATGTTTTTATCAAGAAACTTCTGGTGTTCGCCAACCGTGACACCATGAAACGCGTGGTTGACCTTGAGCTTTCCAATCTTGGCGGACGGGCCAACATCATTGTGTCGCCTTTCGGGGCGCAGATCACCATCACCAAGGCCAAGGTGGACCCGATCAGTGTGATCGACCTGATCGCGCGCGGGACCATGTCCTATGAGGTGGCGGCCCAGCTCTGGATCTATGTGGACGGGCTGTCCATACGCCCGGCCAATATTCTTCTGGCCGGCGGACCGGGCACGGGCAAGACGACCATGCTCAACGCCCTTTTCAGTTTTATCCCTGAAAAGGACCATGTGGTGATCATCGAGGATACCCTTGAGCTTAACACCCTCCTGATGGATACCGTGTCGCGTCTGGAAAGCGACGAGGAACTTTCGCTTGCGGATTTGGTCAAGAACAGCCTGCGCATGCGCCCTGAACGCATTGTGGTGGGCGAGGTGCGCGGGGTCGAGGCCCGTGACATGATCACGGCCATGAACGTGGGCAAGTTCTGCATGTGTACCATCCATGCGCTCACATCCCGCGAGGCGATCATCCGTTTGCAGAGCGAGCCGATGAATATCCCCGAGGCCCTGGTCAATTTGATCGATGTATTTGTGGTGCTCAAGCGTTTCCATGTCGAGGACAAGGTTTTCCGCATCATCGACGAGGTCAGCGAGACCGGCGGGATGGAGCAGAAGAAGATTCTGTTGTCGTCGATCTATAAATACAATTACGAGCAGAACCGTGTGGCCCTGATGTCGCCCAGCACGATTTACCGCGACAAGCTCGCCCGCGAAGCGGGCATCAAGCCGCGCGCGATCATCAATGAAACCCTGGTGCGTGCCATGGTGCTCAAACAGCTTCATGAACGCGGGGTGCATACCCTTAAGGATGTCACGACATTTTGCCGCGCTTACCGCAACGACCCTGCAGATGCCATGGAACGCATCGGCTTGAACCGACAGGTTCTTCTCAAAGAGGTCGACAAGCTGTAATCGCGCCGGGCCAGGAGTAAAAATGAAAGTTCATGTCCTCCAGCATGTCCCCTTCGAGGATACCGGCAGCATGGCCTTGTGGCTCACGCGGCATGGTGCTGTGGTCAGTTACACCCGTTTTTTTGACGGGGAGACGCTTCCAGCGGCCCAGGGGTTTGACCTGGTGATCGCCATGGGCGGTCCCATGAGCGTCAATGACGAGGCGGCACTGCCATGGCTGAGAGACGAGAAAGCATTTATCCGCGACGTTATTCAACGGAATATCCCGATCCTGGGTGTGTGCCTGGGGGCCCAGCTGATCGCCAGTGCGTCGGGGGCGCGTGTCTATCCCAATCCATTCAAGGAGATCGGATGGTTTCCTGTGACGGCGTCGCCCTCCAGGGGGGCTGATAGTTTTTGTTTCCCGGCGGTAAGCACGGTTTTTCACTGGCATGGCGAGACATTCGATCTGCCTGCCGGAGCGATCCGTCTGGCGGAGAATAAAGCCTGTGTGAACCAGGCGTTTCAGCTGGGGCGGCGGGCGATAGGCCTGCAGTTCCATCTGGAAACAACCCCGGAGGGCATGGAGGCCATCCTGGGGCATTGTGCCGGCGAAATGGCCCCTGGCCCTTATGTGCAGACACCTGCACACCTGCGCGCGGCCACACCCAAGATGTATGCCGCTGTTAATGGTCTTATGGACAGTGTCCTTGATTACCTCACGGGGGCATGATGAAAAACAATATGCCAACATCCAGGACGGACGACCTGTGCCTATAGCTCCGATCAACATCGAAGGCCTTTCTGTCACCTATCGGGATACTGAAGTCCTCAGCGGGATCACCTGTAAGGTCAGTGCCGGTGATTATGTCGGCATCGTCGGTCCTAACGGCTCGGGAAAAACGACCTTCATCCGGGCCATCCTTGGCCTTGTGCCGGCCGCCCAAGGGCGGGTGCAATTGTTCGGGACAGAGATATCAGCTTTCACATCGTGGGGGAAAATCGGTTATCTGCCCCAGCGTGTCGCGCACCTTGACCCGCGTTTTCCGGCGAATGTCGAGGAGGTGGTGATGGCGGGCCTTATTGCGTCCCGTCCGTATCCCAAGCGGACGCGGCCCGGAGACCGCGAACGTGTTTTTGAAACATTACAGGAATTCGGGATCGCGGACCTTGCCGGATGCATGATCGGCCGTCTTTCCGGCGGACAGCAGCAGCGGGTCCTTCTGGCGCGGGCCCTGGTGCATCATCCCGACTTATTACTCCTCGATGAGCCGGTGACCGCGCTGGACCCCTCGACCCGGGAGCATTTTTATACCCGGCTGGAACAGGTCAACAAGGACCGGGGCACGACCATTCTTTTCATATCGCACGATATCAGCGTGATGGGGAAGTACGCGTCGAAATTCCTTTATCTGGACAAGAAGATCGTTTTTTACGGGACGTTCGACGCTTTTTGTCATTCTCCTGAAATGGGGACCCATTTCGGGGCAGGCCAGCATCTTATCTGTCACAGGCACGGTTGATATGATATCTCCAATAATCGACGCCTTGCATTATGCTTTCATCCAGCGGGCCCTTTTGGCAGGGTGTTTTGTCGCGGTCTCCTGTGCGTTTCTGGGGGTCTTTCTGGTCCTGCGGCGTTTTGCCATGATCGGCGACGGGCTGGCGCATGTCAGTTTCGCGACCATTGCCATCGGCCTGGTCCTTAACATCACACCGGTCTTCGTTTCTGTGCCCCTGGTGGTTCTGGCGTCCCTGGGGGTTCTAAAGCTTTCCGACCGTTCCATGCTCTACGGGGATGCGGCCATCGGCCTCTTGTCTGCCATGGGTGTGGCTACGGGTATCCTCATCGCGAGTGTCGGCGGCGGGTTTAACATTGACCTTTTCAGTTACCTTTTCGGGAATATCCTCTCGATCAGCCCGGCGGAGGTGTGGTTGTCGGTCCTTTTGTCCCTGTTGGTCATCGGGGTGGTTAAATTCTTTTACCATGATCTTTTTGCCGTGAGCTTCGACGAAGACCATGCCCGGGTTTCCGGGATCAGGGCCGGGTTTATCAACAGGGTCCTGATCATCCTCACGGCCCTTACGGTTGTTCTGGGGATCAAGGTGGTGGGCACCATGCTTGTGTCAAGCCTGATCATTTTTCCGGCCGTGAGCGCTCTTTTTGTGGCCAGGAATTTCAAGGCCGTCATCTTGCTGGCAACGCTTTTTGCCGTGTTATCGGTTATTGTCGGCATCCTTATTTCGTATGCGTTCAACCTGCCTTCAGGGGCAGCCATCGTGTATGTGAACTTCGTGTTCTTTGCGGGGGCTTTCTTTTTTCGGGGAAGAAGCTAGCCGTTTGTTAATTACTCCCGAGTATGGGGAACAATCCCCAGGAGGTCATCATGCTCAATTTCTCGGTAAACAAGAAGACCTGTACGGTTTGCGGCCTGTGTGTGGCTGATTGTCCGGCCAATATCATTACCCTGGCCAGTGAAGGGCCGGCGATCCCTCCGGAAAACGAGGTCCGGTGTTACAGGTGCCAGCACTGCCTGGCGGTCTGCCCGACAGGTTCTATTTCGATCCTTGGGGTGCAGCCTGAAGCGTGCCGCCCTTTGGCAGGGCATCTGCCGTCAGCGGATCAGGTTGAAACCCTGATCAGGGGGCGCCGGACCGTGCGCCGCTATAAAGACGAAAATCTTTCTCCCCGCATCATCCAGCGTTTGCTGGATGTCACAGCCCAGGCGCCCAGCGGCCGCAACGAGCGCAAGGTCCTGTTGACCGTCATTGATGACCGCAAGGTCATGGCTGATTTTCGTCAACAAACCATGGACGCGTTGGCGCGGCTGGTCCGCGACAAGAAACTCCCGGCGGGCCGGGAACGTTTTGCGGACATTGTTGCGGCCTGGGAGAACAAGGGCGTGGATATTATTTTTCGCGGTGCCCCGCATTTTCTGGTCGCTTCGGCCCCAAGGACCTGCGCGACACCTGCTGCCGATTGCTTCATTGCGCTTTCCTATTTTGAACTTTTTGCCCGAAGCATGGGCGTCGGTACGCTGTGGGATGGCCTGGCTTATTGGGCGCTGACCGACCTTGTTCCGGAAGTACGGACCAAGCTAGGGATCCCTGAAGATCATCAGATCGGTTATATGATGCTTTTTGGCAAGCCTGATGTGGAATATTTTCGCGGGGTTCGGCATGAACCGGCACAGATCGCCAGGGTTCATTGAAAATGGCATTGTCACCGCTGACCCGGGGGCGTACCCTTGACCATGTGGCCGCGGTCTATGATGCGTTAAGCCCGCTCATGTTGTTTGGACAGGAACAGCGCATGGCCAGGCCCTGCCTTCAGTATATCCGGGAATCGTCCGTGCATGCGGTGCTGGACGTGGGGTGCGGCACGGGAACCCTGACGCTTGAGATCGCCGCGATCCTCGCCCAGCGCGGCGGCACGGTTGTCGGCGTCGATGCGGCGCCTAAAATGATCGCTGTGGCCCGCCGCAAGGCTGGTGCCCGGAGCAATGTCCGTTTCGATGTGGTCGCGGCCGAGGCCTTGCCTTACGGGGACGAGAGTTTTGACCATGGGCTGTCGACATTCTTCTTTCATCATATTGATTTTCAATTGAAGGTAAAGGCCCTCGATGAAGCTTTCCGTGTCCTTAAGCCGGGAGGGTCATTTGTTATTGTGGACGTGGATACTCCTACCAGCCTGTTTGGCCGTATATGCGCCTGGTCAGGATATTATTTATTCAAGCAGGAAGAGATCCGGGAGAACATCGAAGGCAAGCTCCGCCTGGCTATTGAAAAGTCCCTTTTTGGTTCTTTCAAGCGCGTGGCGCATTACCAGGGGTATGTTTCAGTATTCCAGTTGTCCAGGGCGGATTATTGATGTCCTGATTAAGCGTTCAATTCATATATTAATTAACATTTAACGGGGTAAAAGATGGAAAAGTGGATCTATCTGATCGTCGGAGGGATCGTTGGCACGGTGTCCCGTTATGTCATGGCCGGGGCCGTGGCCCAGCGCATGGGCGCGGGGTTCCCGTGGGGGACGGTCGCGGTCAATCTGACAGGATGCCTGGTGATCGGCTTCCTGGATGTTCTCTTTGAGAAGAAATTCATGCTTAGTCCCAACATGCGGATACTGCTCATGACGGGGTTTTGCGGGGCATTCACCACATTCTCGACCTTGATCCTGGAAACATCGAATCTCCTCCGGGAGAATGAATTCTTGTATGCTTTTGGGAATGTGATGATCAGTTTCGGGATCGGTTTTGCCGCGTTCAAACTCGGGGCCGTCATCGCCGAGTTCATCTGATACCCAAGCCAAGGGAGGCGTGATGAAAATACCTGCGCAAGGACAACTTTTAAGGATATTCGTGGGGGAGCAGGACAAGTGGGAGGGAAAACCTCTGTATGAGGCCATTGTCATGCTGGCACGTCAGGAAAAGATGGCGGGCGCCACGGTGGTCAAGGGCTGTATGGGCTTTGGCCGCAAGAGCCACATGCATACGGCCAAGATCCTGCGCCTTTCCGAGGATCTTCCCATGATCATCGAGATCGTGGACAGTCGCGAAAAGATCGAACTCTTCCTCCCGCGCATCGATGCCATGGTTAAAGAAGGCCTTGTGACCCTGGAAGATATCCAGGTCATTGTATATCGTTCGTAACCCTATAAAACAGGGTATCCTTTATGTCCTTCGGCCGTTTGGGATGACAGCTGCTTTTTCAACCGCTTCGGCGATCTTTTCGTGGACATTGATGTGCATGAAGTTGGGGACCAGGTCGTGCTTGCCGCTGAGTGAGGCGAGGGTTTCGGCCGCGGCGAATTTCATGGCGCTGGTGATTTTACCGGCTTTGGCGTTAATGGCGCCCTTGATGAGACCCGGGAACGCCAGCGCATTATTGATGGTCCTGCCGTCCATGGCAATGGCCGCACCCGCCGCCAGGGCATCCTGGGGCCATATCTCCGGAACCGGGTTAGCCAGACTGAACACGATCGCTTTTTTGGCCATGCTTTTGACCATGGCTGATTTGACAGCGCCCGCCGATGAAACACCAATAAGAATATCAGCGCCTTTAAGTGTGTCGGCCAGAGACCCGGTGATCTTCCTTATGTTGGTAACAGCCGCGATGGCTTCCTTGTAGGGGTTCATCCCATCCTTACGTCCGGCGTAGATGGCGCCGGTCCTGTCGCACAGGGTGATGTCCTTGAAACCGTATTCCAGCAATAGTTTGCACGCCGCCATGCCAGCAGCCCCTGCGCCGTTGATGACCGTGCGGACGGATTGTTTCTTTTTTCCGGTCAGCTTGAGGGCTTTGATCAGGGCCGCGAGGATCACTACGGCCGTGCCGTGCTGGTCGTCATGGAACACGGGGATATTCACCCGTTCCTGGAGCGCCGCTTCAACCTCGAAGCATAGCGGTGCACTGATATCTTCCAGCATGATCACGCTGAATGTTTTCGATAAAAGCGCCAGGGCGTCCACGATGGGGCCCGCATCACGGCTTTCCAGGAGTAAAGGGACACAGCTGACGCCGGAGAACTTGTTGAGGATCATGGATTTGCCTTCCATGACAGGCATGGCTGCGAGAACGCCGATATCGCCCAGTCCCAGCACCGCCGAGCCGTTGGTGGCAATGCACACGGTGTTGCCGATGGAGGTATAGGTTCTGGCTCCTTCAGGATAGCGGTGGATGAACTGGCAGACCTGGGCCACGCCCGGCGTGTAGATCATCCGCAGGTCGCTTAAGGTGTCCATCTTGACCCGGGGGGTCATGGCGACCTTGCCGCCCTTGTGGATCTCAAGCACTTCGTCTTCCACATCAAGAACCTTGTAACCTTTAAGTTTGTTAACGGCGCTGACAGCGGCGTTGAACTGTTCCTTGGTATCAAAGAAGATGGTGATGTCGCGGACGATGTAGTTGGACGTGACATGCTCGGTCACGATATCGCCCAGGACCGCTCCCTGCGCGCCCAGGGCCGAGGCCAGGTGGCCGAGAGCACCGGGCACATCGGGGATGCGGAAGCGGATCTTTTTGACAAGCTTATGCGCGTATTTTTCCATCGGGGAATTTATCATGGGCGGTCCTGTTCGTCATGGATGATTAATAATCTGGTCATTATATATCAAAGTTCCAGAAAAGAAAGCACAGGCGTGTGCGGCGTGATGCTGACAATGACAGGCTTGAGGCCTTGCAGGTCATGGCGCAGGGAGGCCAGTTGCTGTGGGGTGATGGTGAAAGTAACACCGTGACCGGCGCTGTCGGTATTCATGGCTTGCCCGTTGAGCGTCCATGTCATGGGGTTTGGGTTTAGGTCAATACCGCTGAAAATCATTCCCGGCGCTTCCGACGAGGACGTGCGGCACACGCTGTCGCTGGCGAGTGCGGTTTCATTGAATATCGAGACAGCCGGTGAGGCCAATTTCAAGCGCTTGAGCCACAAAAAAAATTACACCCGGGATATCCTGGGAAGCATCCAGTTTATCAGCCGGTTGACAGCCAGAGGTTCTTCTTTTGAACGGGTCAAGCAGACGACACAGTTTGTGGCCGGAGCCTCGGGGGAAGACCTTTTAACCGCCGCCGTCTTTTTATTATCTTGTCTTCTCTCGCAAGGGTTAATGCTGTATGATGATATTTGTGCTGGTGGAGAATAGTTCGTCTATGAGCTCGTCGTTATGCCGTCGGAGAATCTTGGCACATCCAGGAGGGGCTATGTACAGCAAGAAAATATTGGTCGTGGACAATGACAAGGATTTTCTTAAGGAACTGGAAGAGGTGCTGATGTTTAGCGGCTATCAGGTCATCGCGATGGACAATTCTTCCGCGGTGGCCGGGATTGTCGACCAGGTCAGCGTCGATCTGGTTCTCATGGACCTTCAAATGCCGGGGAAGACCGGGTTTGAATTGGCGTATGAGCTGAGGGATCTGCCGCGTTTTTATGATGTGCCGATCATTGCCATGACCGGTTTTTACAGGGAAGAATACGAGCCTTTGCTGAAGGCCTGCGGGATTTCGTATTGCCTCCAGAAGCCTTTTCATCCCTTGGATGTTATCGCGAAGGTCGAGGGTATCCTGGCTAAACACCCCAGTAAAGCATCGTCGATGTCTTGAGAGGATGATATGAAATGCCCTGATTGCGACAATAAATTACAGGTATCTTCCTGCCGCGGGATCATCATTCATGAATGCCGTGTCTGTAAAGGGAAATGGTTCGAGCGTGATGAACTTAAACGGGTCAAGGACAAGACGGATGAGGGGTTAAGGTGGATCGATTTCGATCCTTTCGGTCTGGAGACAGAAAGCAGGCGGGTTCCCTCCCATGGGAAATTTTGTCCCAGCTGCCATAATGGCATGGCGTTGATCCGCTACATGCACTCCGATGTTGTGATCGACAAGTGCTGTGCCTGTAAAGGGGTATGGCTAAGCTCGGGAGAGCTCAGAAAGATCATTGCGTACCTGGAACATCTGGTCAAGGATAAAGAAACCAAAACGCTGGCCAAGGACACCTTCAGGAAGTTTATTGAGGTCTTTTCTGGCCGCAAGGATATGACCGCAGAGATACAGGATTTATTCGCAGTCTTTTATCTGCTTGAATTGAAGATATCCATCGAGCATCCCGACCTCACCCTGGCGACCCAGAAAATCTATGAAGCGGTCCCTTTCATTTGACGCAGGTGTTTTGTGCCTCCCTTTATTCCTTGTAATTTTATGCCATCGTATAAAAGAATATGATATGATTATCAAAATTATACGTAATCTTTGACGCGGAGGGATGGTATGGGAGAGAAAAAGCTCAAGATGATCGCGTTGGTTCTGGCTGCAGCCCTGGTCGTTGTGATCCTTGTCCTGGTTAAAGTTTACGCTGATGGCGCTGAAGCGTCAAAACAGCTGGAACTGCAATCCAGTGACAGTGTGTCCGCCAGGCAAAAGAGCGATGCGGCCATCAAGAAATTGACGGAGCAGTCATCGGTCAAAGATAAGGAAACGGCCGCGTTGAGCGACGAATTAAACGGGGTGAAGGCCGAATTGAAAGATGCCAAAGAGGCCTTGACGGGATCCAAGAGCGATCTTGAAGTCCTGGACAAGAAAGCCATTGCCTTGACGGAGCAGGTTTATAACGCCAAAAAAGAATTGGCTGCCAAGACAGATGAATTGAAGGCAGCTGAAAATAAAGCGGCGGCATTATCAGATGAATTGACGTCGGTTAAGAAAGAACTTATAGATACCAAGATCCTCCTGGAGTCAAACAAGGAAAGATCTGTTGGTATTCCTTCACTAACGCCGGTCAAATAGACAGGGCTGATCCTTGATCTGCTTGACAGATCTAAAACCCTCCGTACTCTGGTTGTACGGAGGGTTTTTGGCAATTTTTATGGGAAAAACATGAATCTTTTTGTATATGGCATGATGACATGTGTGTGTGCCGGTTTTTTGGCCGGTTGCGCGGTGGGGCCTGATTTTCACCCACCCGCCGCCACCTTGATGGCCGCGGACATTCCAGGGGAATGGTGGGGCTTGTTCAAATCTCCGGAACTGGATCGCCTTATCCGTGGTGCCCTGGCGGATAATCCTACGCTTGAGGCGGCGCAGGCGGCGTTGCGTCAGGCGAGGGAAGATCTTAACGCCAGAGCGGGGGGCGAATATGTTCCGGAGGTGAATGGTTCCCTCTCAGCGTCCCGGCAGAAGACATCGTCAGCGGCCATGGGGCTTCCGCAAGGTCCGGCAAGTATTTTTACCCTCTACCATGCTTCGGTCAATGTTTCCTATGTGTTTGATGTTTTCGGACGCGGCAGGAGGGAACTTGAAGCGCTCAGGTCTTTGGTGGATTATCAGGCTTACCAGCATGAAGCCGCACGCCTGGCGCTGACAGCCAATATCGTGACAACGGTTATCATGGAAGCTTCCTTGCGGGAACAGGTCCAGGCCACCCTGCAGATCATGGCTATCCAGCAGAAACATCTGATCATGCTCAGGAAACAGCAGGATCTGGGTGGTGTTTCGCGTGCCGAGTTTTTGTCCCAGCGCACGGAATTCGAACAAACCCGTGCCCTTTTGCCCCCCCTGCGTCGTGAGCTTTCGCAGCTGCGGTATCACCTGACAGTATTGGCCGGAAAAATGCCGGTTGAAGCGCGCCGTTTTCCTAAATTTCATCTGGCCATGCTTCATTTGCCCCTAGGGCTTCCTTCCGGGCTGCCTGCATCTCTCACGCGTCAGCGCCCGGATCTCCAGGCGGCGGAAGCGCTCTTGCATGCGGCGAGTGCCCGGGTAGGTGTTGCCACCGCAGATCTTTATCCCCGGATAACGTTAAACGGCAGTTATGGACGTTCTTCGGCAGGTTCGGGAAATCTTTTTGATGCCAACAACGCGGTATGGGATCTTGGGGCGGGATTGGTGCAGCCGCTGGTTAACGGAGGGGCGCTGCGCGCCAAACGCCGCGGAGCAGTGGCGGCGATGGATGAGGCGTCGTCCCGGTTCAGGCAAACGCTCCTGATGGCATTCGAGGATGTGTCCAATGCGCTCAGGGCCCTGGAAGAAGATGGTATGGCCTATCAGGCAAGGGTTGCGGCGCAAAGCGCTGCGCGTGATTCGCTGACACTGGCCCGTGAACAGTTTGTTTCCGGCGCGGCCAGCTATATTCTGCTGTTAAATGCCGAGCGCCAATATCAACAGGCCTGTATCGCGCTCATTCAGGCCAGGTCAACGCGTCTGGCAGATGCTGTTGCATTATTCCAGTCATTGGGCGGTGGTTGGTGGAACCGTACTAAGGAGAAATGATCATGGGTAAACGGATGTTGATCATGCTGATGGTCGTCGGGATTGTGTTTGGTGGCCTTTTTGGCTATCAGGCATTTATGCGTTCCATGATGAAGAAATACATGTCCAGCGGTAAAGTGCCGCCTGTGACAGTTGCTGCAATGAAAGCCACGATCAGCCCCTGGCAGACCTTGATCAGGGCAACCGGGACCCTGCGGGCTGTCAAGGGCGTGGATGTGACCACGGAGGTTTCGGGGATCATCCAAGGTGTGTTTTTTACATCCGGCAGTGCTGTCAAGAAAGACCAGATCCTGCTGAAACTTAACACGGACACGGATGTGGCTCAGCTACATGCCCTGGAGGCGGCGGCCGGACTGGCGAAGACCGTTTATGCGCGCGATAAAAAGCAGTTGAAGGTGATGGCCGTGAGTCAGGCGGTTGTGGATGCGGATGCCGCGGATCTGAAAAACCGCCGTGCCCAGCTGGCCCAGCAGGCAGCGGTCATCCGTAAAAAGATCATCCGTGCGCCCTTTGACGGGAAGCTGGGTGTGAGTGCGGTCAACGCCGGGCAATACCTCAATCCAGGGGAAAAGATCGTGTCCCTGCAGGATCTGGATCAAGTGTTCGTCGATTTTTATCTGCCCCAGCAGGAATTGTCACGGGTGAAGGTCGGGCAAATGGCCGCCATGGCCATTGATGCGGTGCCGGACCGTGCGTTCCGGGGGAAGATCACGGCCATTAATTCAAAGGTTGATCCGGATTCACGCAATGTCCTCATCGAGGCATTGATCGGCGAAGCGCGCGGCGCGCTCCTGCCCGGGATGTTTGCTTCTGTCCGTATTGAAGCCGGGATACCGCAGGAATATGTGACCCTCCCGCAGACAGCTGTCAGTTTTAATCCTTACGGGGAGACAGTCTTTATTGTTCAGCCTTCGCCCAAGGATGCCCAGGGGCCTGAGGTGCTGACGGTCAGGCAGGTTTTCGTCAAGGTCGGCGAACTGCGCGGCGACCAGGTGAGCATCCTCGAGGGGGTCAAACAGGGGGACCTGGTAGTCACCAGCGGTCAGCATAAACTCAGGAATGGGAGTGTGGTCCTTATCAATAACTCCATCCAGACGTCCTCAGACCAGGCCCCGCAGCCGGTGGATCAATAAACCCGGCGGGATAAAGGAATATTCTTTATGTTTTTTACGGATATCTTCATCAAACGTCCGGTCCTTGCCGTTGTTATAAGCCTCCTGATCCTTCTTTTGGGCTGGCGTTCCGTCATGCTTTTAAGTGTGCGCGAATATCCCCAGACCCAAAACGCCGTGGTTACGGTCACGACAGTTTATACAGGAGCGGATCCGGCGCTTGTGGCCGGATTCATTACAACCCCGCTTGAAAATTCTGTGGCCCAGGCCAACGGGATCGATTATCTCACATCGGCCAGCAGCCAGAGCGTGAGCGTCATCAAGGCCAACCTCCGCCTGAATTACGATGCCAACAAGGCACTGACCGAGATCAATACCAGGGTGAATGCGGTGGTGAATCAACTGCCCAAGGAGGCCCAGCAGCCTGCGATAACGGTGGCGGTCGGGGAGTCAGTTGACTCGATGTACATCGGTTTCTACAGCAAAGTCCTTCCCACCAACAAGATCACCGATTACCTCATCCGTGTGGTTCAGCCGAAATTGCAGACGGTCGAGGGCGTCCAGACGGCCGAGATATTGGGCAGCCGCACCTTTGCCCTGCGGGCCTGGCTTGACCCCGAAAAGATGGCTTCTCGCGGCGTCACCGCTACCCAGGTCAATGATGCGCTGGCGGCCAATGATTTTATCGCGGCCGTAGGGCGGACCCGGGGGCAGATGGTGAGTGTGGATCTTGCCGCCAATACAGGGATGCATTCTGTCGAGGAATTCCGGCGGCTTATCATCAAGTCATCGGGAGGCACTGTGGTGCGCCTGGAGGATGTGGCACGTGTCACCCTGGGGTCCGAGGATTATGACACAGCGGTCGCTTTTGACGGCGATAATGCGGTTTTCATCGGCATCAAGGCCGCCCCCAGCGCCAATTTACTGAAAGTGATCGAGGGCGTTCGTAAGGTTTTTCCCGATATCAAGGATCAGCTTCCCGATGGCCTTGAAGGGCGTGTTGTTTACGATGCAACCGAGTATATCAATAGTTCCATTCATGAGGTTATAAAGACCCTTGTTGAGGCGTTGATCATTGTGACGCTGGTCATCTTTCTTTTCCTGGGATCTTTTCGTTCGGTGGTTATCCCGACGATCGCCATGCCCTTGTCGCTGGTGGGTACTTTTTTTGTCATGTTCCTCATGGGGTATACGATCAACCTCCTGACCCTCCTGGCCCTTGTTCTGGCCATCGGTCTTGTGGTGGATGATGCGATCATCGTGGTTGAAAATATCCATCGTCATATTGAAGAGGGGCTTTCGCCGATGGACGCGGCCATCAAAGGTGCCAGTGAACTTGCCGGACCGATCCTGGTCATGACGCTTGTGTTGGTTGCCGTTTATGTGCCCATCGGGTTTATGGGAGGATTGACCGGTGCTTTGTTCACGGAATTTGCCTTTACGCTGGCGGGCGCCGTTTCGGTATCGGCGCTTGTGGCGCTGACGCTCTCACCCATGATGTGTTCGGTTTTTTTGCGCCAGCATGACACCGGTGCCAGGAAGTCTTTGACCGCATTCGTGGACACAAAGTTTGAACGCCTGCGCGGGGGGTATCAGAAAACGCTCCATGGTGCCTTGGACACGCTGCCGGTGGTCGCTGTTTTTGCCGTCCTTATTTTGGCGAGCAATTATTTTCTTTATATGAATGCGAAAAGCGAACTGGCGCCCCAGGAAGACCAGGGATTTATCCTTTCTTTGTATTCAGGGGCCCCTGATGCCTCGCTGGATCAAACGCTGCTTTATTCCAGGGAGGTCCACCGGGTTTTATCCGCTTACCCTGAAACCGCGCACATTTTTCAGATCGACGGGCTGGGAGGGCTCAATGCCGGGATCGCGGGACTTGTCCTCAAGCCCTGGGATGAACGGAAACGTTCTTCTGTTACATTGCAGGAGGATATTCAAAAGAAGCTGGCAGGGATGGCCGGTGTCAACGGCGTCGCGTTTCTTCCGCCGTCACTGCCTGGCGGCGGGGAAGGCCTACCGGTGCAGTTTGTCCTGCAGACGACAGATTCTTTTGAACGCCTCAATGAGGTGGCTTTAGCGTTCCTGGATAAAGCACGGGCCAGCGGGATGTTCATTTTCCTGGATTCCGATCTTAAGATCGACAAGCCGCAGGCCGAGGTTTCCATTGACCGCGAAAAGGCTGCCCGGATGGGGCTGTCCATGCGGGATGTGGGCGGGGCCATGGGGGCCATGCTGGGCGGCGGGTATGTGAATTATTTCAGCCTGTCGGGGCGTTCGTACAAGGTCATCCCGCAGGTCATGCAAAAAGAACGTTTAAACCCCGACCAGATCAGAAATTATTCCATCACCACATCCAGCGGGGCGGTGGTCCCCTTGTCAACCATCGTGACGTTGTCCACGCGTGTGGTGCCGCAGGCGCTTAATCATTTCCAGCAGCTTAACGCGGCCACCATTTCGGGAGTACCCATGCCCGGCATTCCTCTGGGGCAAACGCTGTCCGCCATGAAAAAAATCGCCGGGGAAGTCCTTCCCGAAGGGTATGCTGTCGATCATGCGGGCCAGTCGCGGCAGTTTGTGCGGGAGTCCAGTGCCATCATGTTCACGTTTTTCTTTGCACTGCTTATTATCTTCCTGGTGCTGGCCGCGCAGTTTGAAAGTTTTCGCGACCCGCTCATCATCCTTGTCAGCGTCCCGATGTCCATCTGCGGTGCCATGATCTTTATATCTCTTGGGATCGGCGGGGCCAGCCTCAATATTTATACCGAGGTGGGACTGGTGACCCTGATCGGGCTGATCAGTAAACACGGAATCCTGATTGTGCAATTTGCCAATGACCTTCAGCGTCAGGGCATGGCCAAACGCCAGGCGGTTGAGACAGCGGCCGGCATACGCCTGCGCCCCATCCTGATGACGACGGCCGCCATGGTTTTGGGGGTGATGCCGCTGGTCCTCGCCACCGGTGCCGGCGCCGCCGGCCGTTTCAATATGGGGCTTGTGATAGCCGCCGGGATTGCCATTGGAACGCTGTTCACCCTTTTTGTTGTTCCGGCCATGTATATGCTCGTCGGGACAGATCATGCCGCGGTGAAGGTGCGATGATCGATATACCGGATTCCTTCTTCGAAAAGGATGCCCATGGGCAATTCCTTTGTCCTAAATGCCGCCGTATCATTAACGCGTGTACCTGTCCGTCGATTGACCCTCCCGGGCCGCGACCCATGACCTTTACGCCAAGGCTTCGTCTGGACAGGTCGGGGCGCAAGGGCAAGGTTGTGACCTTGATCGAGCGTTTACCGCACGACGAGAATTTTATCAAGGCCATGGCCCATGATATCAAGGCCAGGACCGGCAGCGGCGGGACTTTTTATCTCGCCGGAGATGAGGGCGTGATCGAGATCCAGGGCGATCACCGCAAGAAGATCAGCGATCTTCTGGCCCTAAAGAAATCCTCTTTATCCGCATGACCACCTTCCCGGGCCAAATTGAAACACCATTGTCTTTGGCCCGAACGTTACCGCCGGGCGATCACCCGATAGGATAAGGCGGGGATGGATGGCACGTGATTTTCAAGGAAATGTGATCTGTGTGCGGTTAATCTTTTTTTTGTTGTTTTAATCCGTTTTTACAGCACAATAGAACACATGCGCCTACGTCTTACCAGCAACATTCTTACAGCTTTCTTCCTTGCCGCAGCCATTCTTTTTCCAGCGACGACCCAGGCGCAGGCCGTGCCTCAGCGGGGGATATTTGTCAGTGTTATCGAGAAACAAACGGTTTTGGCCAGCCGTAAGGCCATGGATGACCTTATTGCGTTTTCCAGGCAGGCGGGGATCACGACATGTTTTCTTCAGGTCTATCGGGCAAACCAGGCCTGGTTTCCTACCAGGACAGGGGATACGTCCCCGTATCAAGCCGCATTGAAGGCTGTGGGGGAGGACCCTCTGGCGCTCTTTATCCGCAAGGCCCACGCCGCGGGGATCGAGGTACATGCCTGGGTTAATCTGATGAGCCTTAGCAAGAATGTCCATGCGCCCATCCTCAAGAAATATGGGCGGGGTATCCTGACAAGGAATCTGGCCCCTAAAAGAAGCCTGAAGGATTACCAGATCGACGGACAATATTTTCTTGAACCTGGAGATTTGCGCGTCCGCGATCAACTTGAGGTTATGGTGGGCGAGCTTCTGGGGAAGTACCCTCAACTGGACGGAATTCAGTTCGATTATATCCGTTATCCGGACATCAATCCTACCTATGGCTATACACGGATGAACCTGGATCGTTTCAGGGCGGCGACCGGGATCAATCTCATTAAGGAAGACAGCCCCGCCTGGAAGAACTGGAAGAGGACCCAGGTCACGGAGCTGTTGCGTTTGCTGGCGGCCAAAGCGCGTACTGTTCATCCCGGGATCCATATTTCCACGACCGGATGCATGTCCTACGCCAGGGCATACCATG